>ERZ837487.879-NODE-879-length-40231-cov-10.896829_pt1 | contig 40231 bp, 38 predicted proteins | sample MGYA00519911_ERZ837487 | MGnify/ENA primary metagenome ERZ837487 (study PRJEB31850, sample SAMEA3708818) | human gut metagenome | biome: human gut; feature: human-associated habitat; material: faeces | place: China | collected 2014 ... | reverse complement strand
AGTGCAGATGTCAGAGTTAATTACTCTCTAACAACTACACTTTTATGGTACTAAAAGAGCGCACGGTGCGTGCGCTCTGTGTCAGGATGTAATTCCTGTTTTTTTGAGGTACCTGCGTCTTCTCTCAATCAGAATGATCCCGCCCCCCATAACGCCGGCGACTTCCAAAGCCGCCAGCTTTAAAAACAGTGAGGATAGGATGCCTATTCCTGTCTGCACGGCAATTCCCGCTATGCCGATTAGCAAGACGGCTTGCAGTAACATACAGGCGGACCAAAAACCGATATAGTTTTCTTTTTTCTCCATAGATGATCCTTTCTTCGCGGGTTACTGCTTATGGCTTGCAGATGCCGCATGCGGTATACCCCTGTGCGATAAGTGTTTCCCGGTCCGTTTCCAGATCCTTCCGGTTCTGTCTCGCAATCTTTTCGACGGCATCGCAGTCCGGACGGTGGAACTTACCGGTATTCGTATTCACGACATAAGCAGATGTCTCATGATTAGACGCATCATCTTCGCCTGCCTGACTTTCTTCCTGCCCGGATGCAGTCTGCCCGGACTCGCTTCCCGCAACGTGGCTGTCCCCAGTCGCATAGTCGATCTCGATTCCCGGCTGCACATTGTAGACGAACACATGGAAGGAAACGTCCTCTCCGTGGTCCTCTACCGAATACGCTTCCATTTCCACCCCGCGGCATACCAGATCATTCCCCTCAAAGACCGGGGTAACGCGGTATAAAACGTGGTGCCCGGTTTCCTGCACATAATCTGCGACCATGTTCTCAAAAGGAAGCATGCCATCCACATTCATATAACGGGTACCGGTCACCAGGTTCTTTTCGTTGGCGTTTTCCCCGGCGAGCTGGAATCCGATCAGATGGCAGCGGTTGTAAAGGTATTTGTCTTGGATGATATCGTCATACCGGACTGTATGCCAGCCGGTGGGTTTGATCATGCTGATCTCGCCGCGCTTTTCGGTTGGCATGAGTTCCTTGCAGATATTGGCATATGCTACGCCGCATCTGCCGAGACTGTCAAGATCCGAGTAGGACTCAAACGCTACCGTCGTTTTGTCAGCATCCGGAAAGTCTGGCTTATTACCGTCTAATACACAGTATGGCGAACCGATGTAGGATTGTACCGCTTCTGCCTGTTCCGCTGTTTCCGCCCGGCGTTCCTGCATGGAACCTGTCGTCTCTTCTCCAGCCATGGATTCCGCTACGATCCGGATCACTTCCTGGAACTGTTCCGTCCGCTCGGCAGACATGGTCGGGAGCGCGGTAGCTTCTGTTCCACAGGCACTCGCAAATATGGTGGCTGCCAGGAAGAAGGATATAATCTTCAGCTTGTTTTTCATGTTGTTCTCCTTTTTCTTATAAAAATGCGGTGGCACGCCATATTGCATGCCGCCCGCATTTCGTTTCCCAGTAACTTACGCGTCCTGGCGTCCCTGATATGCCTTGGTTAAGGTTGAGGAATCCAAAACGTTAAAATCCGCCCCAACCGGGATTCCGGTCGCTAATTTAGTGATCTTGATCCCACTTGGCTTTAAAAGCTTCGTGATGTAGGTGGCCGTTGTCTCGCCCTCTAAACTGGAGCTTGTAGCCAGGATGATCTCGTCCACGTCGCCTCTGGCTCTCTGGACTAACTCCATCAGGCGGATTTCTTTCGGTCCGATCCCTTTTTCCGGACAGATAGCACCCTGTAAGACATGGTAAACGCCGTCAAAGACGCCGCTCCGCTCCATCTGCGCCATGTCGTCATCATTTTCCACGACCATGATCTTTTTGTGATCGCGGTTTTTGCTTGCGCATACCGGGCAGATGTCCTCATCGGAAGTGGCACAGCAGATTTTGCAGTATTTGACGTTTTTACAGGCGTCCTGGATGGCATCCACCAAAGCGTCCGTACGATCTTTTGGGAGCTTTACGATGCAGTATGCCAGTCTCTCGGCGCTTTTTTCACCGATGCCCGGGAGCATCATGAGCTGTGCTACCAGTTTATTGATCTTATCGCTGTAATATTTCACTCTTTTTCCTCCTCGATTTTGACAAATTCATCGACTCCGTAAATTACGGCGATTCCGCTTCTGCCGTTATCCCAGTTTACCCAGACGTTTGCTCCGCCATCAACGGACCGCACGGTTCCCATGGTACCAGGTTCTACCGGCTGCGGCTCCGGCGGTACCATGCGGATCAGACGGATCCTGGTACCCGGCGGGAATTCCCTTCTTGCCTGCTCTACCTGTTCCCGCATTGATTTTCCCATCATGTCGCATTTCCTCCTTCGTACGATTTTTCTTTTTCCGTATCAGTGTGTCGAATCGATATTACGGGAATTTTTGCGGATAACACTTTTTGGTCATTTTCATCCTTTTTCTCCTTTCTCCATTTCTTGATTGGGCTTACGTGTTCAGTATGCCGTTACGGAAACGGAAAAATCCGAAGAAAAAGAGGGCGGTTTCCCGTCCTCTGAAAAATGATGACACTGTCCAAGTTCTGGCTTAATTCTCATAAAAAATTAATTCATCCGCATACGGCAGTGTGCGCATCCACTCCATGAACCCGACGCGCCATTCATCCAGCTTGTGGCCGGCTCTGGAATGGGCAATGTTCCTCAGCGTTTCGTAGCTTAAGGTACAGGTGCGCATCTGGTTATAGCTCTCCGGGAGCAGCTGGATCAAGTCGTACCAGTACGGTTTGTCCTGGGTCTCTACATAACGTTTTCGGATAGATTCCAGGTACTCCACGATTGCGGTCAGGTAGCGCTCGCTTTCTTCGGTCAGGTGATCATGGCTGAAATCCGACAGCTCGATCGGCTTTGCGTGGATCTTGTGCATGGTGCTGGTGGAATTAGCAGTGGTGGCTACCTTGTAGGTATCATATTCCTTCCACCAGTACAGAGGTGCGGTGATATTGACGGACACGAAGATCTGGCGCAGGAATTTGCGGTGGTCACTGCCGGATCTGATCAGGCGCTTCGCCAGATCTAGGTCATTTGGTCCAAACTGGAACGTGCCGTCCGGCAATTCCACACTGTCAGAACGGTCCCAGCTGTTCATCGGGTTTCTTGCGCCCATCACGGCGTTTTTCATGTTCATGACGCATGTGTTCTGAAATGTAATCATATCTTCTCCTTTTTGCATTAGTGTGTATGACGGTCAGACGTATTAGTTCTCTTTGGATGCAACAATGTATCCGGCCTGTTCCAGGAGTCTTAAGTCTTCCTCGATGATGCTGACATCGTCGCGGTTCTGGGATGCAAGCCAGTCAGCCGTAAGCTCCGGCCACTCCGGATGGGCAAGGATGCATGCAAGGATGCCCTTAGCAGAAAAGCTTAACCTTGGGTCTGCCAGGTAACCGCAATCATTCGGACACCCATCTCCAGCTCCTCTCTTATGTGTAAGGATGTATTTCTTTTTGTCTTTCGCTTCCATATTATTCTTTTTTCCTCTTTCTTTCTGTTTTTCTTCTGCGATGGAACAAATGCGCAGATCTTCGATGATTTCCTGCATCTCCTCTTCCGCCTCCATGCGTTTCCGGAATGCATAGCGTTCCAGTTCTTCTGAATTTTCCGGGCGCCATCCGGATAGTGCTTTTTCCTGAAGACGTTTCCAGGCATTTGCCTTTCCACGCGCAAATTCCAGCAATAACTGATTGTCGTAGCATGGCATAGCGGCTTTCTCCTCTTGGCCCATTTTCGTTTTCTCCTTTCCTTTGGCTGTTCTCTTGTTGCAATCTCAGTATGTGGATGGCACGATACGGACTGAACCGGATTACAGGCAGATGTAAACGCTTCCGTCCATTACCGGATCAGCCATTTTGTGTTCCCATCAGCTGTTTCCGCCACGATGAGGGGAATGCCAAAGCGGTAGCAGAAACGGATCGGTGCTGGCTCCGGAAAGTATTCCGGGTTCGGGGTTCCTTCCGCGTGGAATAAATAAGTATGGGCGAAAGCAGTCTGCAGTTGTCGGAGCATGTCCGCAGCATCCTGGTCCACCAGGGACGTGGAAAGGAAAAACCGGGTGGTCATGCGATCGGAAACATTGGAATCGGTCAGACAAAACCGCTTCAGACGGCGCAGGATCTGCCAGAGCAGCAGTCTGGCTCCGGCCTCCTGTTCCGGCGTTCGGATGCCACCAAAGCAAAGGATAGCGGGCCAGCGGATCTGTCCTTCCACTTCCGGCTTAATGGTCAGATCTTCGAACCGTAACAAAACGGCTTCGGAATCCAGTCCAAGCGTATCGCAGCCATTTCCCTGATCTGCGAATACCGGCAGCAGCTTTGAGACGATCCCAGCAATCATTGGCGTTATGGTTTTGATACGGACCGGGGCATATTCCCAGATTTGGAAGAGCTGCTTGGCATATTCTGGCTGCGAAGTATCCCGGACCCTTAAGTCGCCAGGTTTCTTTATGAGATCGTCCGGCGTCTTCCCATCCGCGATCTTCCGTAAAAGCTCCGAGAGCGCGGCAGGATGATGCTTCGTCTCATCCGGATCCAGGTGCAGATGCCAGACCAGCGCTGTTAAGAGAAATTTTTGTATGCGCAGCGCTTCCGCGTCATGAAGGTTTAACAGCCGGAAACACTGTTTCACAAGCTCCGCCGCGAATTCAGAAGCGTCATAGGTTGTATGGATATACGCGAACGGATTGTATCCATACTCATGATGAACTGAGGAAAAATCATACCGGACCGTCTGGGTACCGAACTGCGCATAATAGTCACGCAGGGCATGGTACAGCCTGCCATTTCTGTCATCGATCACGGCTGTCCCGAAAGGCAGCGCGCAGCCTACCGGAAATACCACCTCGTCTTCCCATTCCTTTCTGGTCGCTCCGTTCACCATGCAGTAAGATTGGTCGTGCAGGAGCAAAAGCTTTGCAGTTTCCCGCTTCTTTTCCGAAAACATCCCGGGTCCCTCCTTTTGTCGTTGCTTGTAGAATGGCTTATGCAGAACGTGTCCGCCGTCGACGTTCCAGCATAAACTACTCAAAATCATGCAATCAGTATGTCGCACAGAAGCACATTTTGTATTTTGCGGATAATACTTTTTGGCGCAAAACGCAAGAGAATCGCAAAAAAAGAAGGGTGCGTATCTGCACCCTTCTGACTGTTTTTTAAGATGCGGAGCGGGAATTCTCGGCCATTCAATGACCGAGATGAAAGCGACCCACGGAAAGTAAAACGAGAACATAAATGAAATTCATTATGAATCGTATTCTTTCCGGTCGCCGTCACAGTTTTGCTCTCAACATAAAATTGTTTCTGTGTTATACACAGCCCAGTTATTGCAGTGCATCCTGACAGACAGTTGTTTGATTGGGATCAGTTTATGATTCTTTCCCGGTACTGTGATATACTCATGGTCCCGGTTTTTGACGTAGACACTGCTTGTCCCACTGAAGCCGGACACCCATCCGTTCTGTCCGAACACCCTAACCTTATCATTCAGAAAGATCCCGCCTGACATCCTGGTATTCTTAGAATTCCGTTTGGCAGTACGGTTTGGTTCTTTCCGGCCTTTGCGGGGGGTTGCTTCATGAAGGGAACGTTTCTGTTTCCGGATCTGTGTATAATACGTGGTATCCGGAATGTCCGCGATCTTGTCCAATCCATGTGCAGCAATCGCTGCGGCATCATTCCCGTGTGCTTTTTCGAGTTTGAGCTGTTTCCGATCTGCGGCTGTGATATTTCCATACGTGAACGCTGCTTCTGGAAATGCCTTCCAGAGTCTCCGCCGCAGGATATTCATCACTGCCGTATCCCGGTAACCTCTTTTGCACTGCTTATGATCCATCATCCAGCCATACAGGATGCCGCCCGGTTTATGGGCGGCATCTGTGTGACACTGATCACATACGGAGATCAGAGTCTTCGGATTGTCAGAAGCTCCTTTGCTGCGAAAATCAATGTGATGCACCACCAGTTTGACTGTTGTTCCATCATTCCGTTTGGTGCCGGCTTTTTTCTTGCAGCACTGGCATTTGTATCCATCCCGTGCAAAGATATACGCTTTCAGGTTCTCATATTCATACATAGGTCCCTGTTGGTACATTTCTCCACGGATCTTTGGATCTTCCATATGCTGAACATCAAATCGTCCGACCTCAATCCGAATACCGGTACCCTTCGGCAATGCCGCTTGATATCTGGAGATGATCCGGATATGATGGTCCAGCTTGGACTGGATGGATGGCGGGAGCCATCCTTCCGGTCTTGCGGAATCGAACGTGTTGACTTCTTTTTGCCAATGCGTCTGGTGTCCGTTTTGTCTGACCGGACGCTCTACATAAACGCGTTTTGTACCTGGTTTGAATTTCGGATGACGGTAGCGCACCTTGCGGTATCGTCTCCCACGTCGAAACGTCTTTCTGGCTTCCAGCAAAGCACGCTTTTCCATGCTGGAACGGAGCGTGTATTCTTCCTTGCTGAGAACCTGTTCTGTTTCCTTATCAATGACTGCGCCTCCGATATGCTGGGAACCGGTATCGATCCCGAGTACCATTTCTTTCGGATGCGCGCAGCCTGTTTTGTAATTCAGTCGAATGGTGAAGGGTGTCCGGAATGCGATCTCCGCTTTCCCGCTTTTCAGCAGGATACGCGCCTTCCTGGGCGTGGTCGGAGCGAGCCCGATCCCGTTCAGTCCAATGACGTATACCTTCATAGTATCCTTTCCGTGGGGACAAGACTGCCCCACTCATCATACGATGTGATTGATCCTCGCCAATGTCCGGGAGCTTAAAGCGCCGGGTCGTTGAACATACTCTTGCTCCATACGTTGCCCGAACCCACACCGATGAGATCATTGTCGGGTAGGGTATTGACTCCGTAAGACGTGGGACTAATGGTTTCCCTTACTGGTTTGCAGGTTCCGTTGCCCCAAGGCTAGTCAACTGCCGCAAAGCGGCACCATCTCATTCCCTCACATGCGAAAGCATGCTCGGTCATTCAATGTCCGAGTAGTTGACTAATCCATCTGTGTTGTAAAATCCTCGCCGATCATGCTTTTTACAGTCTTTAAAGCCACATCATTCATGTTCACGAAACGGATTTCTTTGTTGGTGACGATTGTAACCAACCCCACTACGTACCGGAGCTTCTCGTTACCCACTTCCATAAGGATCATCGCTTCCTGATCTGGAAGGATCTTCTGAAGCGCCTGATAAAATTCGAGCATACAATCGTCGTCAAAGGTTACATCCGACTCATTCTTACAGGTATGGATTTCATTTTTATCATACTTTTCGATTGCTTCATAAACATACAGTTCCCCGATAGTCTCCGGATCTGGATTCTGGATCGGTACCCAGAGCCATTCTCCGTTTACACAGGTCTCTTCGAAAAATACCGCCGGCTTCTCGTGTTCCGGCCTGTTCATCCATTCTTTCACCGTCAGGATATCCCTGTATTCCAGGTCGCCAAATCCGCCAAACCCATGAAGGTCTGGATGTTCAGAATCATCGAAACTTTCCAGATCATCTCCGCGCAACTTGGAAAACAGTTTTTCGTACTGTTCCTCGTCGGTAACCTGAAAGTAGTTTGTGCGGTATGTACACTGATAATCTGCCATATTCTTATTCTCCTTTGTATTCGTTTTCTTTCGGCGGAAGCATGATATCCAATGCTTCCCGCACTTGTTTAAACAGTTCCTGATCTGCCATGTTGGCTTTTAAAAATCCCTTCGGAAGCCCGAGTCGGATCTGGATGACACCGGCGACCTTTAAGTATATCGGATACAGTTTTGGCGACATATGCCCGCCGTAATCATATCCATACTCTTCCAGTCGTCTGCAGATCATGTCCGTAATTCGTTCCGTTGTAAACGCCATCGTCGTCCTCCTACCAGATCAGCTTGGTACCGCAATGTTCACAATGAGTCGGCTTTCCAAAATAATCCAGATTATCATTGGTTCCGATTTCCGCGTTACAGTGCGGGCAACGGATGACATCATCCGCGTCATCGCCGTCTTTTCTTACTGTCATTCCATCGGTAAACCGTGATTTTACCGAAACAGGCTTCAGATAGAATCCGTGTCCGTTCTCAACAAAAACCAGCTCGCAGTCCTGCAGGGTCCCGTCGATCAGAACCTGAACATTTGTGCCTGCCGTTTTGCAAAACGGCTGCTTGCCGATCTTCTCATATAGCGTAAACCATTTCAGTGCCTTTCCCATAGGCTTCTCCCTCCTTATGCCGTCTTTGAAATGCCGCCATTTTTCGACTTGTACTCTCCGTATCCAAATTCGGAATACAGTGGTTCGCTCAAATTGATTGCGTAAATAAATGCAATACCATTCTTACTGTCTTCCAAGGTATCCTCAAATGCATCCGGATCACTCGGTACACACAAGCAGTCCAGAACGGTTCCGTATGTCGCGTGGTAAAGGTAGGCGTGGTAAACTAAAACGCCGTATTCCTGTTCCAGTTCGTGGACTTTCTCAAGCCACTCCGGTTTGTTGCTTAGCCAGTAAAGGACTCCGTCAAAGATCTGGTTGTGGCGTTCTGAATAGTATAGCTTGTCTTCCGTCATGAACTGCTCCTGGACCTGATCCATCAGTCTGAAGTTGCGTAAGCACTCGCGGGCGATTCGTTTCTGTTCTTCTTTTTTCTGTTTTTCTTCCATTTTCCTCTCCTTTTGGTTCTGATGATTTTTTTGGTTTTCTGTCTGCTACCGGTTGCCTCTTTGTCGCTCTTAGGTAGTCGCGGTTGATTCCGGAACTTCCACAAAGTCCTCACCGATGTGCAGTCCAAGGACGTTATCCGCATCGTAATGATCGGTTACGCCCCAGCCGTTGAAATAATCACCCTCCTCATCGACCCCAACGCCGAAGTTTAAATCCGACAGGATGCCTTCTACATCCGGCAGATGCGTTTCGTCTGCCGTATCTTTTCCAGCATCCAGGATCTCCTTCCGTTTTGCGGCGCAGTTTCGGATGTAATCATCCACGATCTCGCGACCACGTGTTGTCAGTACATACATTTTTTCTTTTCCTCCATTTCTTATTTTGATTGTTACGTGTTCAGTATGGAAATATTGGGAAAGGAGATTGGTCGCTTTTTGGTGTTCTGATCGTCAATAGTGCGTATCAGGGCGTAGCAGGTACGTGTCGGCATCATAAAAAGCCCCTCCGGTTATTAGGAGGAGCTTTGAGAATAATTTGTTATTTTTCTGGTGCTATAATTTCGATGCTCATGGCTTACGCTCTGTTTTCTTGACATCGGCTGCTTCATACGGGATTACGCGGACAAAGGCTTTGCCTCGTCTGGCAGCCTGGATCATATTATCAGTTCCGCGGCTTTTTCCATCCCAAAATGCAACCAGCGCTGGAATGCCTTCCTTCGCGTACGCTAACATCTGGGCATTTCGCATGGGACCGGCAGCTTTGCCGTACTGGTGCCACTGGGCGGGGAACCGGCGGAAAGATAGATTCCGCTCCATGGCATACCGGATGCCAAGCTGATCGGCGCCTTTTGCGTTACCGGAAATGATCACAACCGGCGCGCCTGAATAGTCTTCCCGCAATCCAAGGATGATCCGGTCCAGTTTTTCCTTCATCAGAACATAATCATCAAATGTTCTGGTCCCGGCCACGATCAGCCGGATCTCATGAATTTTGTTATTTTCCACACTCTCCTCCTGCATTGATTCCGTCAAGGAAAAATTTCACATTGTCCAGTTTGTGCAGGCAGTCATGCAATGTGTAATGATTTTCCTGTGCCAGTGCATTGGTTCCATCAGGGAATGCGATTACGATTGCAAAATCATCCCAGTATTCCGGTAGAGTTTCTTTGCTTATCTGGATCCACGCGTGCGGATCGTTATGTTCTGCTGCCCACTGGATTCCGTCATACTGGCTTGCATCTTCTGTATTGACATAATATTCAAAAGCCATGACCGCAGCTCTTTTCGCATCATTTTCGTACAGCCCGTACTGGCTTTCCAATTCTGACTCCATAAAACTGCGGATGTCGTCGTTGCAGATTCTACGGTTTAAGCCACGGCGGTAGATCTCTCTTAACAGATCCTTGTCATCCATCTGTCGGAGATGGTAAGCGTCTTCGCCAAGGCATTCATACACCCCGTCATGCAGGACGTATGCGCCCTCTGCATCCCCAAAATAATGGATTTCAAAATCTACACCGAGATTTGCCTTGATGATCTTATCCGCAACCTCATCCATCTGTGCCTCGATATCCCCGTAACGTTCTCCAATCTCCAGACAGAACTGACCGCCTGTTTCGTAAGCGTCATCCGGGTCATACCCGTCAGGGGATAAATCGGCTTTGTTTAAGATTGTGACCAACTGGGCTATATCCTCCATTGTCTTTGCGACAAAGCTTCCTTCGTTATAATAATTCATTTTCTCCTCCTGTTATATTTCTTGTCTCGGTTTTCCCACAATACTCCTTCCATCCATGGAGCAAGGTTATTTTTGTTATTTGCTTTCCTTCGGCTCATCCGGTTGTGCTGCGAAGAACTCGTCATAGCCGGTAAAGACGGTCCGGTCTTTTTCCTTGTAATCTTCCTGGCGGACATCCTGCCAGCAGCGGCATACCAGGACCCCTTTTTCTGCCATTTCCGGATTTTTGCATTCCGGGAATTCTGTATGGGAAAAATCAAGCGCTAATAAAGGTGCCCCTGCCCGTTTGCCGTCACGCTCCAGGTCGATGTAAATACCGGGATAGTCCGGATCGATCGCCGGGTACGCGTGCAGTTTTCCAACCGGTGTCTCGACATATAAGGATGGGTTAGGTATCCGTTTTCCATCTGCTTTCGGGTTAAAGATTTTCTTTGCCCAGTCGCTTAAATGATAAATCCCGTCATACGGATGCCAGAATGCGCTGACAACCAGACTGCCAAGATCTTCGTCTGAAAAGGAACTGACGTATATTCCGTCTTTCAGATACTTTTCATCCGCAAATGTCACAACTGCATGACCGTTTATGGTGATCAGGATTTCTCCCTGTGTCACGGAGTGGTCGATCCGCTTCGCTTCCACGATCCATTTTCCGTTATGCTTCGGTTTTCTCTCTCGTACCGCCTGTACGATCTCGTCCGGCAGTGTGCATGTTCGGCAGCACCATTCGATCTCGGAAGTGCGCTCATCAATGACCGCCACCTCCTTGTCATTCCAGTACCAGTGAGTGCCGTCCGCACGGCAGTAACCCTTTAAATCATTTGTTTTTTTCATGTTTGCCTCCATTTCTTATGGTTTTATTTGATAACACTGTCAGTATGGAGACCGCACGCCACAAATCCATAAGAAAATACAAAAACGCCAAGCGCCAAAAGCTGGACCGCTATATGGCAAAGCTCCAGACTCCGGTTATAAAAAAAAGAACCCTCTCTGATTTCTCAGAAAAGGTCCATTGGTAGGATTTTTGCTTAACTTATGAAATAGCAAAAGGCCTGACGTCATTGGTCCTGCGACTGGCACGCTCAACCGTTCTGCAAACATTCTTCCATGGTTTTGTATTTGGCTAACGCTCCATTCGTGTCTTTACGGAAATAAGAATATTCGTGCTTGCCGCAATCGTATAACTGGACGCAAGGGTATGCGTCGACTGCCTTCAGTATTTCTTTCATTGCTGCGGTAATATCTGTATAGCTCACTGCGTATGACGTGGTTGCCTCTCGCTCAATACCCCTGACCCGGTATCCCACCCAGTCGAAGTCATCCAGATGCTCATTCATAAAGTTAAACGTGGTATAGATAAGATCTGCAAGCAGTCTTGCCATTTCCCGCATAGCCTCCTGGTTATTCTCCAGAGTCTTAAAGGTACCGAGCGGAATGACTGTGCGCTCCGGATTCCGGAACTCCAGCCCGATATCCAGATATATGCCTTCGCTCGTTCCGTAGTTTAAGGAATTCCAGAAATTGCATTCGTAACTCTTAATCTCCACTGTTTTTGAGCTTGCCAAGGAATAGTCGAGGATTCTCGGCAAATCCACTCTCGCACAAAGTTCCGCAAAGAATTCCCGGTTTGTGTATGGTTTTGTTCTTTTCTCCATCATTTTCTCCTTACAAAAATCATCTTCGGATCTCTGCCAGACGCCCAGCTCTTCTTTCGAGCATGCTTTTCCGGTATTCCTGGATCTGCTCCATGGTCAGCCATTCCGGTTTTTTATCAGCCGGCAGCTTATTCCATGTCTCTTCCATTGCATCACAGATTTTTTCCACGGATTCAAAATAAAGGTGCGGTTCGAACCCATTCCCGGCTCCAAGAAAATACTCGCAGTCCATCTTCCATCTGGAAAGCATTCTGTACTCATGTTCGAATACGGAACGGACGAACGGCTGCTCGCAGATCACCGGGCAGTTCACCGGGTATTCCGGTTCCCCGCAGATCTCCCCATATTCTTCGTCCTTCCAGGCTCCCGTATATAGATCCAGGGCTCCATACCCGTTATTCTCATCAAAATAATAGCGGCCGTTCTGGTCCGTATAACACGGGGTATCGAAGGCACCTCCGCGTCCAACGTAGGTGACGGTAATCGGTTCCTTTTTCTCTTCAATTCTCATACATGTTCTCCTTATCTTGATATCTGCCATCGGCTGTGTTGTTTTTGGTATCGTGTTCTGCCGGCAGTCCGCCAGGGAATCCCTGACGGCATTGCCGCTTCCACTCGCACTCCTGGCAGTCCGGGTACAATACCGGGTCCCTGGTGACCGGACAAAACCTGGCCATAAGCACCTCCTTATTCCATTTCCGGAAGGATCAGTACCTGGGAAGAATCCATTTCTTCCATGACTTCCGTTCCGTAAATCTCGCAGAGCGTCTCGTAGGCGCGCCCGTACAACTCACCGAACAGGGCATCTTCTCCACTGGCACGGTACTCAAAAATGCCGCCGTCTCCTTCGCGGAAACAGTTCTCGTCTTCATCCCAGTCGGATACCTTGTAATCGAGGTATCCGTCATAAGGAATACCGTCCTCGTCCGTATCCCCGTCTAACTGACTTCCATCCCCAACCTGCATGTAAACAACCGCATTTTCTGTCGGCAGGAAAAAACGCATCTCCAGGGTATCGGATAAGATATCGTTCTTTTCCATCTGTTTCTGTAATTCTTTCTTTGTCATGTTTTTTCTCCTATCTTGTTTGTTTTTTCTGTTGTTATGGACTTACTGTTCGTCATCATAGGTGATAAACTCTTTTTTCGGCAGTCCATAGACCTGGTGTGCAAAATGCGGCAGGATGGAGTACCGTTTTACGATCTGTTCGCAGACATCCCACTCGGAACGGTTGTCGCTCTCGCGGGTGCTGTACGACCAGTTTTCATAATATGCCTCCCCGGCTTTCGTGACCTTCCGGATTTCAAAACAGTTGGTGCCGTCATGATGGCTGCACTGGAAGAGAAAATGGCCGTTCTTATCGGAAAAACGGTAATAGTCGCAATCCTTCGCTGTTTTTGTCAGAAGTTCGGAGAAGGTGTGAAACAGAATGTGTCCACTACGTTTCCCGTTCCAGCGTTCCATGGTTCCGGATAAGATCCAGGTGGAGTCGTCATCAAAGAAGTTGGTCATTTCACATTTGACGTCTTCCCAGAAATCCTGGTCCAAAGCATCGACTTCGTTCCACATTTCTTCCTCGGACGGGTCAGTGATTCCTCGCTCCTCTAAGTTTTCCCTTGCCGCGCTCTCCCATGCCTCAAACACATAGTAATTGTCATAGATCTCGCGGTCCTTTGCTCTTTTTGTTTTCATGTTTTTGCTCCTTTCCTTGTATCTTTTGATATACGCTATCAGTATGGAAACCATATTCTGGGAAATAGGTGGAAAATCAGATACCGGCGTTCCGGGCGGAATCTTTTTTCGCGCAAAAAAAGACCCTCCCGAAATTCCGGGAAGGTCTGTCATAGGATCATGCTTCCATGTCGACGCCAAGCTGGCGCATTGCCATGATGATGTCGCGTTTGCTGGTTATTCCGAGGCCCTGAAGCTCGTCCAGTTTCCCATGCAGAAGAGCGACTGTTTCCGCTGTCCGCGGCAACTGATTTCTGATACAGTACCGGTGGATGATGTTATATGCCCGGGTGGAAAGTTCCAGATGTTCCAGTGGGATCTTCCGGAGTTTGCACCGGAGGGCGTCCTCCAGAGGCTGTTCGTCAAGCTCCCTGGTTTTTGCCTGCAGCTCCTGAGTACGTGCCTGCAGTTCCTGGACTTTTTCATGGATCGTACGGTCCAGCTCCTCTTCCTTTTTGAGGATTGCCTGGTCATATTCTGTCTGTGCCGTATGCAGCTCCTGCAAGGCTTTTGTATAATCAGCCCCCAGGCATAATTGCCATCTGAGGTACGGATTCCTGAGTTTCCGGAGTGTAGCCGCGAGGATGTGACGGACTTTGTTTGCCGTAATGCCCATCTGTGCTGCAACTTCTTCGAGTGACAGCATTTCTTCGTACTTCAGCCGGACCACCTCCCGCTCTTCCTTGGACAGGCATTCCGCTGCGATCTTACGGTAGATCTCATCGAAGCCTTCCGGTACCGGGGTGATTTCGCCGACCGTATTGCGTAAGAGCTGCTCCTGCCAGGTGCTCCAGTCATCCCAGGTGACCGTGACTGCCGCTTTCTGGCCATCGCGGTCCGCGTCGATATCCTGGCTGACGAAGCGCCGGAACCATTCGTACTGCAGGTTTTCCTTTGCGCATGCCGCCGTAACCGGCACTCCATCTTCCGTGACCGCGCGCAGCGCGCGCTCCAGGCGCCTGACCTTATCAAGCCCGTTCACATAAAGCTGCATCTGTATTTTTCCCATGTCTTGCTCCTTATCTTTTCTTCTTTTAGTCAGGACCGGACTGTTACATGCGGATACGGGATCTCGATCCCGGCCTCGGAAAAGTCCCGGATGATGCGCAGACGGATATTGCTGGCCGCGCGGAAACTCTCGTCCACTGTCTCGGTCCAGATGGTCGTCTTGACCGTGCAGCCGGAATCATTCATCGCCGAAAGCAGGACGGAGATTTCTTTTTCCCCGTTTCCCTTACTCTTATCGACGACTGCCGGCTCCGCAAGGACAGCTTTCTCAACAATCTCGATCGCACGTTCTAAGTCACTTTCATACGAAACCGAAACTTCCAAAAACGTTCCAACGACATTGCCATCAAAGTTACTGTTCCTGAGGACCTGTTTGTTGACCACGCTGTTCGGTACCAGGATCCGGCTTCCGTCGTATGCGCGGATCACGGTATGACGCATCGTGATCGTTTCCACGATGCCTGCGATCCCCATATCTTCCAACACGATCCGCTCCCCGGTATCAAACGGTTTCGCGAAACTTAAGACCATACCGGCGATCACATCTGCCAGGACAGCCTGCGCCGCAAATCCGATCACGGCTACCATCAGGCTGGCACTCTGGAAAAGTGTCAGGGCAAATTCCCGGGTCATGGAAAATTGCATACAAAAGGCCGCGACCGCAGCGATTGCAATGAGACCCTTGGCGCAGGATACCGCAAAGCGGACGTGCAACGAATTCCTGCGTTGTTCCAGGCGCTTGCCGGCAACCCTCGCGACATTCCAGGAAGCCAAGAATACTGCAAGGATGAGAACGCTTCGTAGCGCCGTCCTACCGGCGGGGGACATCATCAGTTCGTGCACGGCGTATCCCCCTCTTCTTCCATTCTCTTTGTTTTCTCAAGTTCCGGGATTTCCGGGATCCAGTCTTCCTCGCATGGTTTCAATAATCCGTCCGGTATATATTCAGTCAGCGCAGAGTGACTGGCCGGCGCCATGTCGATCAGGTACATGTCGTCGCTACCATCCGGGTTTACCCCGTTGAACATGACATCTAAGGACCACTGGCCTTCCAGGTCCAGATATGGCAGTAATGCTTCTACCTTACTGACGACTTTTTCCTTATACTTTTCGTATTTTGCCATCAGCACCGGCTCATGTGCGGCGTACACGATGTAATCGTGGACCTTATCCGGATTACGGTAGTCATCTTCCAGAGAGAAGCGTTTTTTCATGGTCTTCGGATCCCAGTACGGGGCGATTCCGAGGACCTTCTTTTCCGTTGCGTCAATAAAAACGCGCATCTCCAGCCTGAGTGGCAGTCCGAAATAGATCTCCGGTACTGTCTCTTTTGGCTCAATATATTCCCGTACCGCCCATTCAACCGTGGTCTGCATGCCGTAAATACATGGCGTGTTTGTTGAACCGGCCAGTGAAACTCCCTTGAAATGATTATACAGAAGATACTCGCCGAGTTCATGCACCTCTTTCGGTCCTGCTACCCTGGCGTTGCGGAAATCGAATTTCGAGGACGATGTCCCGGTGCGGACAAAATACGTCTCATTCTCATCCAGCCGGAACACCCTGTAACAGTAATCATCCACGATCTTTAACGTGGTTGGTGTGTGAGTGGCATATTCTATTCTGGTGAGCTGTAAGAGCGTTAACGGTACCTTGATCACGGTCGTCTTCGGGATCTTGAAATAGTCCTGTTTTTTTACTGCCTCCACCAATGCCGGCAGCCAATGCCCCATGGAATCCTGATTTCTGTCGATGATGGCGTACATCAGGCCGTCCAGGTCCAAAAGGTCGAGTCCTTGCCGGAATTTGTTATATGCGTAACGCCTTGTTTCCAGCGGAAGTTTCTGGGACTTGGATCTTAAATACATGGAACACAAAAACTTTCCGTTTTCATCCTCTTTGACGGCACAGTCCCTTTTCATCAGATTTGCGGTGCATTCCGGGCGGAGCGGAGCCGGCACGGCCATGACTTCTTCCTTCGTGACCATTTCATGGTCCGGCAATGCTGGCGGGTCGGATATGGACGCATCTTTTCCATCATAGCGGTAAACCGGGGTCAAGGAAACTAGCTCCGTTACAATTCTTTGAATCAGTTCTTCCAGATCCGCCGATACTTCCCGGTCCATTCCTGCTGCCGTCTGCTTTGCATTTGGCAGTCCGTCGTAAGAAACGTTCCAGCCGCTGATCACTTCCCTGTGATAAGCTTTTTCGAATGCTTCCAGCGCCTCCGGTGTTGTCCTCAAAAACGCAGCCAGGTCATCTTTTCCGGTTAAGGATTCGTCCTTGTGGCTCGAAAGAACCTTTGTGGCCATGTCGATAAATCCTTCCATCCATACCTGCAGCCCGCCGGATGGCGGTGCCTGTTTCTTCTCTTTTTCTCTATTTTCCCTCATTATTTTTTCTCCTTATTATTTTCCCCTTGCGTATGAGAAAAGACTCCCGGGACTGCGGCTGCGGTCCTGGGAGTTCTCTGTTTTTCGGTTACAGATGGATCGCGGTAAAGATCATATCAGTTCCGCGTCTGCGCCGACATCCTCCATGATCTCCAATGCTTCGTCTGTATCGAACTCATCGACCATGTAGCGGTTATTACCGTCGAAGTCGTACTCGATTCCGGCTTCTTCCAGACGATCATTGATCTCCTCTAACAGTTCCGTTTCTGCTTCTCTGACATAAATTCTATCCATGTTATTTCTCCTTTTTTCTAATGCTCGACAACCGTAAAATCGGTCGGTATCAGCTTCACTGGCCAGCGGTAATGCCCGTCGCTCCAGATAGTACGGGAGCCGGCGCTGCGTTTTTGCAGCGTGATGGTGTCTCCCTTATGGATCGTTCCGCCGCCGTAGTCATCGTCGGACTGAAAGCGTATCCATGAGAATGCTGGCAGCCCGTTTAAGATTTTTCGGCTTTTCTGCCTTCTATTTGCCTCTTTGGCATGCTCCATGCATGATTTTCTCCATGCAAGCGCTGTTGCATTTTCCGTGTCACTCAAGTATTTCAAAATCCCGACCGGACACTCGTTTGCTGCCGGTCCCACACTCTCGCCCATATCCTTATAAGAAAAGTTATAATAGGTCCTGCTGTTTGAGAGCGTTAAGAAAACGACCGCGTGTGTCTTCTGTTCTTCTTCCGGGATCAGCTCAAACAGATCGCCCTTTCCGGTCCTTCGCATTAACGGACGGATCGCCGCATAATACGTGGATCCGACCATGGCAGATCTTACGACAGCAAAATGGCCTGCGTTTAATCCTTCCAGCCAGTATGCATCACATTCCCGTTTCCGGTCGATCTGCCCTCTCCTGTCATAATATTTTGCGTGGTAACTTGTCCATCCCATTTTTTTCTCCTTTCTCGATGCCTTTATGAATACTTACGCGTTCAGTATGTAATTTTGATGGACGATTTGCCGGTGTATTTAGTGCTTCGTCTCTGGAGAAAACAAAAAAGCCCGCTGGATGAGTTCCTGCGGACTTTTCGCTTATGCATTCGGTGTTCCGGAATTATTTTCTTTTCCTGGGTATTCTGCGGGTGCCGATGGTTCATCCTGATGTATTGCGTTGGACGGCGATTCCTTTTCTCCCCGCTCTTCTTCCTCTGCTTTGCCAGCCATGGCGCTCACGATCATCGACATTGCGTTCAGTAAAATAACCCAGAAGATTGCCACAAGTGTGACTTTTGATTTCTGCGCAAACAAACGACCTGCATGCGGGATCGAATAACGGTATGTCCCAACGATCTGCTCCTGTTTTACGCAATTTGCATCTTCCACTTCATTTGCATCGCCTTTTGTGACGTATCCGTCCGGTTTCTCTCCCACGATACGGTGGGTGACGTATTTTTCCGAACCGGCCTCGCCAATCTTATAGGTAATCACATCGCCGACTGCGACGTTTTTATCACGGGTGTCAATAAATGCCACCGCGCCTGTATGGATCTGCGGTTCCATTGATCCGGATTTCACGATATACGGCATTATGCCGACAAATTTCGGGGCGATAAAGGCAGCGGCAACTATGAGCACGATAACGCTGACGGTTAACCCCAGTAAAGAAAAGATTTTGGATAATAGTTTCACGGTTTTTCCTCCTCTTATCGATCGCTGCAGTCATTGATTACGCCAAGTGTGACACCATCTCCGCCCGATACGATTTTCTGATATATTTCATCATCTGATAGGTTATTTACCTCTGGGTCTAAAAAGTACATGAGGTGCTTCCGCCCGGGCCTCCACTCACACCAGACATTTCCTATGTGTTTGTCGTATTCTTTTACGATATAGCGCGGTTCCTTATTGGAAGCATAGATTGCGTATGCGAGCGGTGCGTTGCGGGCCGCATACTGCTCTGCATTCCGGCATGTTATCTTGACGTAGTCATCCAGTACGTCGAAGGAGTATTCCTCATCAAATTTCGCACAAGCCTCCTCTAATGGCATCTCATATGCGCCAATGGTTCTTCCAATGAGGAAATTTGCCATTTCACAAAAACGCTGCGGTGCATCCGGTACCTCCGTTTTTTTAAAATTAAAATATGCGTCCGGGAGTGTTCTGTGTTCCGCCTCATAAAGTATTGCTTCAATCCAACGTCTCTGGCTCCTTTTTCGGATCCCGAACAGGTCTAATCGTTTCTTACCTTCCAAAATTCATAGCCTCCTTTCGTCTAACGCAGTATGTCGCATGTTGGATTTGGTCTAAATTTTTGCGGATAACACTTTTTGGTCAAAAATAGGAGCTTTTGCAACGTCAGAGCATACGAGAAAAGCTCTCCTGGATGTTGCTACCCAGAAGAGCCTTTGCCTCTACCGTTCTCTGGCTGATTAGTTATCGGGAATGAAAGTGCCGTTGGAGTCAAACTTTCCAGTTCTTACGGTAAATATTGGAAGCGTGCTATTACAGATGTATTGATTGTCATGCGACAATGCGAACATTCTCTTAAACTTTGCGCCAGACGACAAATCCCAAGCATTGATTGCCGACGCATCATTAAGGTCAGATAGTCCCATAAATGTTTCATCGAAATCGGTCACCTTGGATACATTCCATTGTTGTAATCCATTCAGGTTTTTTAACTCAGTTTCCTTAAAAATTCCCGATAAATCCGTTGCGCTGGATGTATCCCACGCATTTAACGCTTCTGCAGACTCCACATTTGTGTGTGCTAAAAATCGCGAAAAATCAGTAACGGAAGCTACGTTCCAGTTTCGTAAGGCGCTAATATCATTTAGCTTATGGTTCTCTGAAAAAACGTTCTGCAATGTGCGCAGTCGATTTGCTTGGTTAAACCATGTGGACACCGCGCCAATATCCGTTAACTGATTTGCGGCGAACATTCCACGAATATTGCTGGCTGCTTGCATGTTCCAATTTTCAAGCCCCGCCAAAGTCGTCAAGTTGCACTCTTTGAACATTTCTCTTGCATATTCCAGGGAGCCAACATCCCAATTCGTGAACATGGCCAGATTTGTCAGTTGTCGGCAAGAATAAAACATGTAGTCGGCCTTCTTTAAATTATGTGTGTTCCAATCCTTTAAAGGCGACCAATCAGAAATACCATCGCAATCGCCAAACATTGCATTTGCGTATCCCATACTGGACGTATTCCAATTGCGAAGAGCGCTAATATCGGTAATTGCATCGCAAGCGTAAAACATGCCTGTTTTGGAAGTGCTGTTCACAGAAGTACTTGAAAAATATACGACCCTCGACACATCCCATAATTCCAGACCGTTTAAGGATGTCAAACCGCTATTACATTGGAATGTCCCTGCCATGTTTTCCACGGATGAGACGTCCCAATTTTTTAGAGACATCAAATCTGTTAATCCACATCCTATAAATGTTTCACGAAGCGTTTTCACTCCGCTGATATTCCAGTCTTTTAACGCACTAATATCTCGTAATGCAGAATCCCATTCAAATAGTGACTGCAGCCCGGTGGCCGGATCCAGGTTGGATACTTTATCGCTCCAGGCTGACAATGCTGAGATATCCGTCAGATTTTTACAATCTGAAAAAGCACCTCTTATCTTAGTTCCAACTGCTGATGGATCGACGCCCTGTATACCATCCAGGCTTTCTACGCCAGACATGGCTAAAAAATAAGAAAGGTCTCTTATTTTCGTATTCCAGCTTGCCATTCCATGAATGCTGCGCAGGGAACTGCAACCGGAAAACATAGACTCGGCACTCTGCAAGCTCGAAAAATTCCATCCGCATAAATCGTCTATATGTTCCAAGGAACTACAGTGCTCGAACATTTCATCCGCTTCTGTCGCCTTGCTCACGCTCCAGTTGGCAATCGGCGATAAATCAACCAGGCTTGTGTTATTTTTGAACATAGCACTGGTGTTTTCCACATTGGAGGCATCAAAATACGCAAGCCCGCTAATATCAACCAGCTTTGGATAATTGGCAAAAAGCCAGTCTGACTGCTTCGGTAGTGCCGGATGTAAAGCCTGACTCCACCAGTAGAGCGTATTGCCGTCCTTCCATAAATAGGTATCTGTATTGGATTCGTTACCGGAAATTACACTGGCTGCATACGAATCATCCGGACGCACATCGGATCGTTTGATTGCCGTAATATAAGCATTAGATAATCCCAGAGCTCTCAGCGCCGCTGATACATCGTCCGGATGCAGGTCCGTATTCGGGTAGAACCGCAGGGTTGCATCTTCCACCCAGAAGACACAATCACCAACTTTTACTGTATTGGCATCATCCGCCGGCGGATTCTTTGATCTGTACGTTCCTCTGACCAGTCCATTTTTCACTAATGCATCCGTAAGTTTAGACTCATCAATGACAGAAACCCCGGTCTTGTATTTAGCATAAACAGAAATGTCCGCCGCAACAGAATCTACCCCGGTGAACATATTCCCGTCTGTACATGCAGCGTCCAGGTACCATCCATCAAAGATTTTTTCTGGATGTTTTGGGTCTTCTTCGATGCCGGATACCACTACCATTGTGCCGTTTTGCTTTTGATAATGCACCTGATTTGCTGTTCTGTCCGTGTCACTTCCAAAATAACCGCCATTTGCATAATAGGTGACCGTAAAACTTTCTTCCGGCTTTGTTGATGTGACCGTTACGTCAAATTCATCCGATACCGTAACGCCGGATTCCGTGTAAGACACCGTAATGGTATAAGTGCCACCATACTGAGTTGAAACGGTAGACGGCGTTGTTACCAATTTTGAAAATGGAATTGTATTCATTGTACCGTCATCATACAGAGCCGTGGCGGTCACGTTTTCGGACGTAAAAGCATGTGTTCCGGCTTTTACATTCAAAACAGTTTCTCCCGTGTAATGCACTCGCAATCCCGTAACTTGGGTCTTTTTGTTGACGACATTCATAGCTCCTGCATTATGGCTGAATTTCTCATATTGGCGCATGCGGTTTTTGAACGTGACTTCTTCCGCTCCCGCTGCCGTTAGCGTGACTGTTGCGTTGCCGGTATCCGGATTACAGATGACGTTCTGACTACCGGTAATTCCTTCTTGCAGGTACCGTCCAACATTTAGCTCGCGGACTGTATATGTTCCAGCAGGAATGCCTGGAATCGCCACAGCTCCGTCCGTGCCGTCCGCAACCGTCAGTGCTTTTGTAAATGTATGATGAATACCATTTATATCGGTTCCATCAACCTCAAATACAAACTGCGCGTTGCCAAAAGCTTCATATGTTTCATTCACTTCCTTACGGATAGTAAGCGTCGCCAACCCGACCGGATCATAGCATATAACCTTCTGGACTACTGCTGCGTTCTCCGCGTTGACGGAAAAACGGATTTTTGATGTGGATAAGCTGTATCCATTGGGTGCTTTGGTTTCCTCAAAGTAATATGAGCCCCAATCAAGACCTGTGACCGTGATGGTTCCATCGTTCCCGGTCACCAGATTTTTGTGGACTGCCGTACCATTACTGTTATACAAAGTGAATTCAGCCCCGGCAAGGCGCAGGGACTTGCTCGCTTCATCCATTTTTGTTAATACAACGCTTCCCATCTGTCGATCATTAGCGACTCTTATTTTCTGCAACGCATCTGCATTTTCTGCTGATATTGTGAAACGATATGGCTCATCACTTATTTCGTAACCGATCGGAGCTTTTGTTTCCTTGTAATAATAGTAACCCCAGGATAATCCGTCGGTGATCGGGGTCATTCCATCCGCATCAGTCACGAGATGCTCCGCAACAGGATTCCTCTGTCCATCTTTATATAAAGCAAATTCCGCACCAGCTAACAAAATGCCGTCCGGATCTGTTTTAACTAACTGCACAGAACCGGTTTTTCTGCTATCCTCGTGGGAAACCTGAATGTTGCTGCCGGCATTTTGCACATCAATCGTAAATTCCGGCTCTCTTGCGGATAACTGGTAACCAACTGGCGGCATGATTTCCTGGAATTTATAGGTGCCGAATTTCAAGTTATCCACGATCAATTCTCCGGCGGCGTTGGTCTTTAATGTGTCCATGGAAAGTTTCCATGTGCCATCCACTTTCTTATACAGCTTATAATATGCATTTTTCAAACCAGTTCCATTTTCCGCGTCTTTTTTTGTCAGTATAACCGTGGAATTTTTTTCCGCATCCGTGCCGGTGACGGCAACATGAATTGCCCCGTTCTCTTTGTTATAGGTGCCTTCCCCGATTTCAAACCTGATTTTCGATTGACTTAGTTGATATCCGGTCGGAGCTTCGGATTCGAGGAAGTAATAAGACCCCCATGGAAGGCCCGAAACGGTGAATGTGCCATCTGCGGATGTCGTAAAACGGTCAACTGTTCCGTTTGGATCATATGTATTCTCTCCTGATGCCCGGACGATTTGTTCCTTATCATCGTAAAGCTGGTATGTAGCGCCAGATAAAACAACACTTCGATTATCCTGGTCCAATTTGGTCAGCGTGACGGCCCCCCGCATCTGCCGATTTTCAATATAAATCACAGAAGAAGTATCACAGATCTCAAACGGGTGTTTTCCGGATACTTTTTCGTACCCAGCCGGGGCTTCTGTTTCTTCCCATGTATAAGTACCGTATTTTACATTTTGAAGGATCAGGCGTCCGAAATGATCGACCCTTTTACCGCCTTTTTCAAACAAGGCTTTACCATCGGAATCGTAAACCTGTATTTTTGCTCCTGTTAAAGCAGCGTAATGTTCTGTCCCGTCTGCGTCCGTGCGGGTAACATGGTCGGCATCAACTTTTTGAAGCGTAATGCGTCCGACACTGTCAAGCAATTTCACGTATGTTACTGCAGACGGCAGGACGTAATTTTGTTCAAAAGTTCCTGACGCATCGTATGCATCATAAGTAACGGTGAACTGATTTACCGCGACCTTATCTACGCAATCTCGGTTCTCTGGAGCGCGCATATTGATCAAAATGTTTAATTTCTGCCGGTTGGCGAGCGCTCCGTTTTCCAATGCTGACGTATCGAGGACAACCGCAATGGACTTTACGTTTGAAGGATTTTCCGGACAGATCGTTGTCCACCCGTCTGAGGAAAGGTCAAGAGTCTGGTTTGGGTTCTCGGAATAATAAACGGTTGGCAGTAACCCGATTTTTTCCGGTTGTGATACATCTACGGATTCAAAGGTTCCCTGCCATTCGCTGCCAATCTTTTTATCCGTAATTGTTCCTGTACTATTATCGGAAATCACGCCTCCCTGTTCCAGTCGATCGTAAAAGACTATATTTTTCGCCTCGTCTGCTCCGAGTCCGTAGTCCAATCTGTATGAATATAAAGATTTATTCTGTTGTTCTTCCGGATCCTGCGCGCTGTAAAGTCTTGTCACGGTATCCGTTACGTAACCCTTGGAATAAGCGCTTTTGACGTATTTAGTCGCATATTCGCGCCATTCTGTGACCTTTTCCGTAATGGTTTGCGCTGTGGATGAAAATGCAAGGTAATCATCCTGCCTGCCATCTTCATCTAAATCATATTCATCTTTCTTGATGCCGTATCCAGTCAGATTTTCAATACCGTCATCATGAATTGTCAGATCCGTTTCCACAGAATAAGATCCGCCATAAGTCTGAAAATCGACATACGATACGCTTGCCGGAAATTGAATCCGCAAATTCGTGGCACGGCTGATCTGCGCGGAACAATCTGATAAATCGACATCTGCTACCAGGATTGTTTCCCCTTCGGATTCGCGAATAGAAAGCGATGTATAATTTGTCAGATCTATTTTTCCTAATGTCTCCATATCCGTAGCGGTACCGGTAACCGAAAATGCCGCATCGTTCGGATCTACGGTCAGTCCTTGCGGTAAAGTAACGTACATGGAAAACCGATTAAGCGGTCCCGGAGTTTCACTTTTAATTGTACCATCTGCCGTCACGGTAGTTGTAAACCCGGTTTTCTGATTTCCTTCAAACGGATCCATAGATGTATATGTTGATGCCGTGGTCACAAGATTGCGAATCCATACATGAGAGTATTCACGTAACAGATGCTCTCCATAATATTCCAGATCCCGCGGGCCAAGGTATTCGGTCGCAAACGTTCCCTGGTATTCACTTGTTACATTATTTTTCATGTTTCCATCATGGTCCGCAGTTAAAATTCTTAAATACGCAAAATTTGTCAAAATCCCGCCATGATCCGGCCGGTACTGTTCTTCTTTCTCCTGTTCCGAGTTCCAGTCAAGGTGCATTCGAACTCCGACGGAAACCGGATATACAAAGTCATCCGTTACCTGGTTCACGCTGACAAAAATTGCTTTTATCCCAGAAGGCAGCAGGATTGTTTGTCCCTGATCTGTTGCCCCTGATGCAATCTTTCTGTACTCTGCAAAACTGGAATCCTGTTTGTCGGATGCATAGACTTCCACATGATAAGAAGTATCACATTTTGGAAGTGTCACATAGACAAAATCATATTCCTCATCTTCCAATGGGCGGATGCTTCCATTATTTAGTGTAATGGCAAGCTTGTCATCGCCGATCACCATATTGTATGGCTGTCCGTTCAAGTCTGTATTTGTGTCTGGTTTTTCTTCGGTTTTTATAAGTGTGCTGGCTTCAGACTCTGTGGCCAGATTTTCGTCGGCAAACGCAGTCAATGAAACAGAGTCTTCCAATTTTCCAATCAGTCTGGAAAATCCCTTAAAAATATCAATATCTGGAAGCAAGCCATCTTCATCGTCTTCGTCAGTTGCATCCGAATCAGTAGCCAAGCTGTCATCCTGACTCTTTGTATGCACTTCTTCATAGGTTGGCAGGTCGAAAAAGGAATCATCTATCTCCTCCATCAACTCATGCTCTTTCCAATGGATATCATCCCAGTTGGATAAACTATGATCATCTACAAACAATTCTTCTGACGTTTCCGCTGCGAGACTGTCCTTTTCAAGTTTTGCGTCTGAAGGCGTGGCTACTCCGGCGCTCACATTTCTGCGTATTTTGCTTCTCGCTGATCGCGCAGATGAATAAGACTGCACTGCGTTTCCTTTCAGGGTAAAAGGAATAATGGTTCCATTATATAAGGAAACAGATGGAAGTCTGTCTAACTGATCCACAGGTGCGTTATGGTCCCATTTTTCGCCATCATTTTCATATTTTTCGTTCCATTTCTGCAAGCCGAAGGCGTAACCGTCCGCCAAAAAGCTGTAACTTTCCACTGTAAATGAAGTTTCCACATCTACGTTTTCGCTGTCTCCTGGCTCTGTTGTCCAGCAGGATTCGTCTTGGTATAAACGACCCAAGTGTCCTGATACTGTCGCAATTTTGCCCTCCAGTGTCGACTGCCGGAATCCAAGCATTAAAGTCTCGCATCCTGTTTTATCCAGCGTGGACAGATCACCGTATTTATCTCGGAAGATTTCAACCTGATAAGTCTGATTATCTATACGAGTTAATTGACATGGCTTTCCGTTATACTTCGCCAGTAAATCTCCTTCTGCTAATCCATCTTCCAATTTAATCTGCATGGAATAAGTAGATTTATATAACCCTCTGGCAAGATAATCAGAGTCAAAATGAGTAATCAGATTGTACCAGATAAAATTCTTATCCGAATGAGCGTATGACGTACCGCTCAGCACACTGCGGTCAAGCCGCACTCGGTATTTATCCTTTGCAGATTGAAAGTTAAACCGCAATGGCTTCATGATAATCTGTCCTACACCAGCAATGGCGAAAGTCGGTGATTTTTCCTGTGAAAAACCACTTTCACAAGCTCGTGCCTGCAAATCGTAAACAAGCTCAAATCCTCCAGATAGCGACTCTCCCTCTTTAACGGTAAAATTATTGACGAATGTATAAGTGTCCGTCGAATTATCCCAGTTGCAAATCCATTCGCTGTCTGTACCGTCCATGGTGGCTGTCTGTGCTTTTAATACTGTGTTTCTGGATACATTGCCAACCCCAGGCACTGTAAATCGTATGCTGCCGATTGAGTAATCTTTGTTGGCGTTTTCCAACCGGTAAGAAACATTAATTTTGGGGCGCATGGAACTATTCTTTTCGGCGCTCCATCCATAATCAGTTGCCAGAGTATCGCTCCAGATCACTCTTACTTTCCATCCATCAAGTTCTGAGGGATAGTTCTGGGCTGCGAATGCGCTGATTGGCACATTGCAAATAATCATAGCAATCATTAACACAAAAGCTATGAAACGTCTGGTTGTTTCTTTGAAAAATATCATAATTCGGTGCGAGGATACTTGCGACTTTAGTCATGAGAGGAATCGCACCGGAGTACAGAGAAGATCAATGAATATATCCTTCTTTCTTCCGGTGGTCCTGATCCCCACTTCTCCTTTCCACTTATTCTACGACTGCGTAATGCCCGCCGGTGGCGGAGCTGCGCCGGCTAATCAATCATGGCTCTCGCCGGTCCCTCCGCCACGAAACCTGAAACGGTCATGAAAACATAACTGTTCCAAGCTCGTGATTTCAGTCGTGAGTTATTGACAAAATACACGTGGGACAAATTGCAGTCAAAAAACGCATACCTGATCCCTTCTCCTTCTTCTTGTATTTTGTATGTATCTTCAGTATGCGATACAAGTGATTTTTCGCGGAAAGTTTTTGCGGATAACACTTTTTGGTCAAAAAAAGACAGACAGAAATAAATCTGTCTGTTCTCTATAATATTTTTCTTTGATCTGGTAATTCATCTTACCACTTACCAAATCGTGCGTATCCCCGTGCATACGGGGCAGATGCGACCAGCGGTCCGGACAGGCAATAGTCCTCCGGTTCATCCCCGTGCGTACGGGGCAGATCCTCCCACAACTGTACACCCTGTTCCTTCCATGGGTTCATCCCCGTGTGTACGGGGCGGATCTTTGCGTAGTTTCCGAATGCTTTCTGACAGAAGGCTCATCCCCGTGCGTACGAGGCAGATACTAAATTTTCCAAAAATCCTTGAGGCCACAAAATCGCCAATTCCATCTCAAATCCCTATGGCGGGATCAATATGTATCATCTTTTCCGAATGTATTTTTGCGGATAATACTTTTTGGTCAAAAAAGACAGACAAAAATAAAATCTGTCCGTCCTCCGCAATATGTTCGATCTGGGAATTTGTCTTATTACTTGCCAAAATGCGCTAATTTCCGACAAGCGTGGCAAGCGTATCCCCATGCCTACGGGGCAGATCATTTGCCAACTCATTAGCTGTTCTGATATCAAGGTACATCCCCGTGCGTACGGGGGTCGATAAAATTCTCTGGATATCCGGCATCTGAACTCCCGATACATCCCCGTGTATACGGGGCAGATCCACGGATCGTCAAATTCGGTTAAGTAGTACTCGGCTCATCCCCGTGTATACGGGGCGGATTCTGCCGCCTCCGGATGGCGATATTTCCATACAGGGCTCATCCCCGTGTATACGGGGCGGATACTAAATTTCTCAAAAATCTCTGAGGCTACAAAATCGCCAATCCGATCTCAAATTCCTGTGATATGCTCAGTATGTATCATCTTTTCCAAATATGTTTTTGCGGATAATACTTTTTGGCCAAAAACGGACAAATGACAATCTCAGTCTTCCATACATGTTCCATCACAATAAAATGACCGGATGAGCATCACTTTCGCAGATAGCAATCCCAAGCTGCGTGAGCGATACCTGATCGCCTTGCTCTTTGCACCAGTACTCATATTGCAACAGATCTGAAACGATTTGTTTCATCTGTGGATCAACGAAAAAATCCAAAACTTGTCCTTTGACCGGAGTACCAGTTACGAAAAACTGGATCATGTCAGATAACCAGATGGTTTCTTGGACGTATTTGAGGAACGAAAAATCGGTTGTGATCCGATTTCCGCTGCATACTACCTGCATTCCGATGGAGCGCATCCATTCTGCGTGCTTCCGATAAGATGCTGCTTGCCAATCATAGCACGTCTGTCGCAATCGCAAGGCTTTAGCTGATTCTTCCCAAAATGCAGACAGACCGGACCGTATGGTCAGATCTTCTTTCTCTTCCTTTTCTTTTTCCTGTTTTGGGTATGCGAGATACAGAGTCCAGAATCTTTGGTCCTGCAATACATAGCAAAGATTCTCTGTCCTTTCCGGATATACGCTGAAATGATCGAATTTGGACGTCCATCCATTTAGGAAGGCTGCTGTATGTTGTGTGCCATGCATTCGCCCGACGTTTCTTTGCTTTAAGCCGTATGCTTCGCACATAACCGTGTCCAGGTCAGGACGGTAATCCGGCAGCATACGATATCGCAACCACTCCTGTATCAGGATATCTGCAGGTCTTCCACGCTTCAGTCCGTAACGTATTACAAATGGCAACAGGGAACTCTCGATGGCCTGCGCTCCTGAAACGCAAAAGCCGGTTAAATACATGCAAAGATCGAAAGACATCACTTTGCGGTCCTTATAATATAAGTACACTCTCATCGTTCTGGTTCCTCTTCTGCCTGACTCTGTTCTAGGGCGGAAGATCCTGCAAGCGATATAGTTTCGGAACGGATTCGCTCAGATAACATCGCATAGCTGTGCTTTAGATCGTCCGTTGCAATCTGGTACCGGATTTCCGGAATCCCGAACTGTTCATATACTTCCGAGAGTATCCCACGCACAAGCGTCGGATCCGGAATATCCGGAATATGCTGCACCAATGCCAGCTGCGCTTCCCGTGTTTCGCAAAATGGTTTTGTCTCAGGGCTGTGCGATGACGACAGGCTACAATTCCATGCAAAGGAAGATCCATTGTCGAACAGTGGAGCAAATCTCTCGATTTTCAGCGTTTCTGCGTCTCGGATAAAACCGAAATTCTTTTCGTGTCGGTCTGTGTTATGGATCAGATGGTCGAAGACGAGCATTTCGTCCAGTTCCCGCCTAAACCCCATGCCGCTGAGCGTATGATATAAAGAAAGACTGCCGACACGGTTCATTTTGCGGCCAATCTGTATGGCAGATACAAATTCTGAGTTGGGGTCTGTGATAAAACACGGACATCCGCTTACGACTGCTTCCGTATTTCCGATCTTTAGCGGAAAGTACTCTACACAGTCGATCTGCATTTCCTGCGCAATCCGGTATGCAGCGACTTCGTTTGCACTTAACAGATTCTTTCCCATAGCATGATCGCCGAAATCCCCGAATTTTACCAGTACCGGCATACCGTCCAATAGAACCCACCCTTTTTGCAATGCTCCATCCGTCGTTAAGTCCGGAAGCCGGAAATCCACGACCGGGCCATCGGCCCCATGAATAATGACAGCGGCCAGGTCTTCCGAAAAACCGTTATCATGGTAATTGACATCCTTCCATGTCAGTGACTCCATTCCGTCCGGCCGGAACCAGTAGCAGTCCGTGAGGCTGACGCCCATGGAACGCACCAATGCATCGAACACACTGCATCCAAGAGCCCGTTCGATTCGGTCAAGGGATTGTCGTAAGCCAGGTATCGCGCGTGATGAGTACCAGTTTGAGAGGCTTAATTCTAACAGTTGACGAGTTTGTGTTATGGTACCGACTGGCAACTCCCGGTCTGACAGTAACTTATATACAGAAAAACGACCGCTATTAACACTTACCTCTGCGATCGGTTGGTCTTTGTGCATAAAAATCATACCTTGCTCCTTTCCGCGAAAACATTTCGAGAGCCACGTTCCCCTAACGGGTTCGATGCAAAATAAATAATCCCTGCGTATGCAGGGCAGCTTTGCGATGTCAAACTGACATCTGAACGTGATACATTCCTTTTTCTGTGGCTTTTGCCACAAAAAGGCGAGGCTCCCATCATCCCCGCAGATGCGGGGCAATATAGTTCGAGAGGAAAACAGAACTCCCGTCTTGGTGTAAGTCGGGCATGGAGTCGTTCTGTCTCTTTTTCAGTATGCTTTATCTTTTTTGCTTCTTATTTTTTGCGGATAACACTTTTTGGTCACTGCGCGCAAATAAAAGTTTTTTCTGGTACGTACTCATTTTCTTTGTCTCGTTCGCTCAGATTTTCTGACGGTAATGCATTTTTTCTCTGGCATCTGCTTAAACAGACTTTCGTTTCCAGTTTTCTCGAATTCATCAAGAATGCTGCAGATTGTCTTTTCTACGCTTGTGATTCCAGTGCTGCCATCCGCAATAATACCCGCATCACAAAGCTCCTGTAATACTTGGATCTGTTCGTCCGTATAGTGGCGCGGCAGAATGAACTGATCGTACCACACAGCGCCATATCCTGTATGTTCGATCAGCCAATGCAATGGCGCCGCCCTCATTGGCATCATGCGGTCAAGTTCATCCCTCGACTCTCGCGCCACATCGATCAATTTATAAACATGCCCTGGTATGGCATATTCGATGCTTCCATCTGGAGCGATCACTGCTTCGCAATAGCAAATTCCGGTGTGTTGTGCGATAAATTCGCTTGCTGTCATAGCCGGCCTCCTTCTGATTTTTTAAAGCCCACCTGAGCGAATGTCACTGCAATTTTCGCAGGCTCGATAAGACTTCCAGCAATAACTTCTGATAAGTGTATCCATGCTTTTGCTGAGTTGCAATCCACGTCTCGATAAATCCCTTGGGAAGCCCGAGATGTCGGGAATAAGTATACAAGATCTTATCTGATGGACGTTTCTTGCCATTTTCTATTTCGCTGATGTACGAGACTGAAATTCCAAGGGCCGCTGCGGCATCCCGTATATTCCAGTCCATGCAGATTCTGAGTATCCTCAAAACATCTGCTTGTGCCCCTGCAGCGATAAATTCTTCGTATGTCATAATTTTCCGGGCGGTGGAAACCCAGGGGCTTGCCCCTGGGAGGAAACCGCCCTTTTCCTTTCTTAGATATAAACCAACCCTGCATTATGTTGGCTGAGTTTGCATCTTACCGTTTTATGATAATCCATGCCCTCACCCATCCCGTACAGTCTGGTTCCATTACTCTGTGTCGCTCTCAACACAAACGGGTTTCCGTACTCCGTATACACAGTATCCGGAAGGTTCCGTTTCGTATTGTTGTATGACCTTGTACTTTTCCGCACCGTCAGGCGGCCTTTGTGTTCCGGATGCTCCTGCAGGTACTCCGCAAGACTCGGGAACGGGACTTTTGCGTCTGCCTGTCCGGTCCGTTTATGTCGGTTCTTGGCTACCGCCTTTCCGTTGTGGTAATAGGTACGTTCTTTCTGCGCCTTGATCTTTGCCCGATCGTGTCTGCGGAACTGTTTCATGCGATATAGCCCGGAAAAATCCGGTTCTGTCTCATAAGTTCCTACGATGCTCATGGCAATACACCAGGCATCCATGTAATGAGTGTCGTCGTCTTTCTGTTTCTCCTGCAGCCCGACACTGTCCCGGATTCTATGTGTTTCGTATCCGGTTGTGATAAATGCTGGAACCAGTTTTGGAAGCTCCCGCAGAAGGACCGGCATGATCTGGTTCAGTACGCTTAGCGCGGGATATTTTTTCTGGATGCCTTTTTTCTTGGACTGCAGTTTTCCCCTGGCGATCTCGTCCTGATGGACTTTCTCATGGCATGTCATGCAGAGTCCGGCGTAATTATCGATGCTCTCACTTCCGCCTCGTGACTTCGGTACGATATGGTGATAATGCTCGATCTGCTTACGTCCGCATAAGAGGCATTTGCCTTTCTGTTGTCTGGACACCGCTTCCCTGACATCTGCATATCCGGCAAGTCGCCCCTGCTGGTATTCCCAGTTTTCAATATCCGGGTTTTCCATTCTTGCGAAGTCGAACCGGTTGATCTCGATAACAACCGCCGATACCGGGAGGATTTTCTGGATCTTCCGTACGACATTCAGGTGTGTCCGCGCCAGCTGTTCTGCAGTGGGCGTCAGCCATCCGATTGGGCGTTTCCGGTTCTGAAATTTTACCTCCTGGTTCCGGATCACCTTACAACGGATCGGTTTTTTTCTGACCGGTCAGCATCCGCCAGTATTCCGTGGCTCTTGCCATCCCGGTCTTGTCTGCACGGATAGCGCGACGCTGTAAGCGCTTGCGCTATCCGCGTCTGCTCATCTGCCGGTGCCCCTTACGCTCCCTCATGAGTTTCGGGATCTCCTTGTTTCTGGTCTCGACAAGACTTGCGTACAGAACCTTACCGCTTGTTTCTACGGCGCAGTTTCCGATATTCGTTCGCCCCGGATCCATACCAAGAATGACCGGCTGGATCACGGGTGTGTCTATCTGATAAGTTAAACGGATGGTAAATGGTTTCGTACCGGCAATTCGTGCTTTCCCGGTATGAAGCATCCTCTTTACCCGTCCGTAGCTGTGTGACGGCATCAGAGGTGTGCCGTCGTGATTCAATACATAAATATTTGTCGGCATGGCCGTCTCCTTTCGCAACGCGCGGGTTAAAAGATGGCTGTAAACCACAGTCCCGCACTGTTTTCTGCTTTCGCAGTGTCTCCATAGACTCGGCATACGCTTGGCAGGGTCGGGGCTTGGATGTCACCCACGAGTGCAACGTATGTCGGCTTTCGCTGCTCCCCTTTCGGTAGAACTGTCTCTGCTCACTTTATCGCGCCACCGCCTGCGCGTATCACCTGACGATCGCTTTCGGTCTCGTCAGGCAATCCCAAGGGCTTGCCCCTGGGTCAGTGAAGATTGTTTCCAACTCCTTTTTCTCGTTTTAGTGTTTCGCGATCAATTGGTATCAGTATGTACGATAAATCCAGTATTATTTTTGCGGATAACACTTTTTGGTCAAAAAAGACAGACGGGAAAACCGTCTGCCTTAGTGTTGCAGTTATTTAAGGTTATCATTTTCCAGATATGCGTCGATTTTTGCAACCAACAGATCGCAAAGACTCAGAATTCCTGCAGTTCCATGGTTTAAATCGTCGTCGTCATACACCTCATCAGAAGCCTGGTTTGCGAGATTGGCAAGGTTCTGCAGAAGCATTCGCATGTCTTTCGTTACGCAATCGTCTGGAGTTGATTCTATGCACTTTTTTGCGATAGATGCCTGTTCTGTATTTGCACTCATTCTTCTTCTCCTTTTTTAATCATTCGTTTGGTCCAATTCCGTTTTGCACAGCTATCAGCCAAGGATCTGCATCTGGAATCCACCATGACAGAATCCGTATTCATTGGAGAGCCAATCGGACACATCATCTGATAAAGCGTGTTCGTTAATGGATCCATCCTCATTTTTATAATCTGCTACTCGGAATCTATCAAACACGGTCACTGTTTCCGGAAGATCCAATTCATCATCCTCATCTGGATCGTAGTCATCATCGGACGTATCCCATTTGATGTCGTGGATATACAGGTCCAGATAAGCATGTTGCGGATCGGTGTGCGAATTAACTGTCTTTTGGAACAGTAACTTGATCGTCTCACCTAAATCTTCCGCACTCATTTCATCCACCTGGATGGTAACATCCGCGGAAACGGTATGAAGAGCTGCCCGCTCGTGATGAACACAAGTAAAGGCTTCTGTTTCCGTGCTTCCGCGCTCCATCATTCGCTTTATCAGGACGCCGTTCACGGCGTCAGTCATGACGATATACAAAGGTCTGTCATGATACCATTTTCTTAATATCTGGCAGCCAATCCAGTCAGTCACATATAAATCTGCCATGCCAAGTTGTAATCTGGTCACACAGTACTGACGTCCTTCAGTCTCCGCGTAAGACGCAACTTCCCATTCCGGAATCAAACTCATTTCTTTTTCCGTGAAAACGTTATATGCGTCTTTGTCTTTCTGGTCGCACGGTTTTGTTGTATAAGGCCGCGCCAGCTCCCAGCTGTACTTATCGTGCAGATACTGTGCTGCTTCCACATACGCGACGCCTGACCGTTTAACTAAAACAACCAGAGGTCTTCCATTGTAATAATGCATAGCACTTAATTTGTTCACAAGTGGCTGGGTTTCATCGAAATGATACTGGTAATGCTTCATCAGCATTTCCTGAAATGTCGTATACGGAAATGCCGCCGCCGGGAAGCTATCAGGGGTATGCAAATAATCGCCTTCCACGAATTCTTCCCGTACTGCTTCCAAAAGTCCGTCGTCCGGGTCCGCACTCAATAAATCATCGACAACCCACTGAAGTTCCTCCAATACGGACTCCGGGTAATTTTCCTTTGCGAATGCCATCCGCAGGAAAAAATATGCCATGGATGAAAGTGCTTGCTTTGCCATTCCTTCTTTTCTCATTTATTTTTTCTCCTTTCTCAATACCTTATATATAGATTCAATGACAGTATGCGGATAAGACAGGCTAATTTTATGCGAAAATGGCGCTAAGCGGCTCCGGATTTGCATTGTTGCACACATCGCATCCGAAAATATATAGTGACGCCCTCTCATGACTAAAGTCACGAGCATTCTTGTGCCATGCTGGTAAAGCAAAAAACAGGACCGTCAAATGACGATCCCGCTCTGGATGGGTAAAATTCCTATTCTTTCTCCGATTCCGGAAGCACAGCCTGGGCCTGTGTGTCTGCAAACATCTGCTGCATTGTCTTGTTTCCACGCGTCAGACGTTTAATTGTCAGATCATCCAGCTTATTATTTGCAAGCCGCAGATTGTTCTCTGAGGACAACAGATTATCCTTTACTTTCTGTAAATGATCGATTGTTTTGTCGATTTCATCGATTGCCTTAGAAAAACGATCGCTGGCAAGTGTATAGTTTCGACTGAACTTGTCCTTGAAATCCAGAAGTTTGGCTTCGAAGTTTGTTACATCAATATTCTGCGCTTTCTGCTCCTCAAGTTCCCGCTTGTAGGCGATGGAGCTTCGTGCTGCATTACGGATGATAGTAATGAACGGAATCAAGAACTGCGGACGGATTACATACATCTTCGGATATACATGGCTCATATCCACGATTCCGTTGTTATAAAATTCATTGTCCGCTTCCAGCATGGTTACCAGGACGGCATATTCGCAGCCTTTTTCCCGGCGGTCCTTATCCAGTTCCTTGAGGAAATCTGTGTTTTTATGCTTGCTGGCTGTGGTCTCGTTTTCATTCTTCATCTCCATCATGATGGAAACGTATTCCATTCCGTTTTCATCATAGTCACGGAAAATAAAATCTCCCTTACTACCACTGGCAGAGACTTCGTTGTCTTTCTCGAAGTATGCATTCTGGAATCCGATGGCGCGCACCTGATTAAACGCTGCCTCACAGTGCTGCTCCAAAGTCTCTCCGATCATCTTAGTGGACTGACGGGCCTTTAAATCACGGTAATATTCCACAAGCGCGTCCTTATCTTTCAGCTGTCCTTCATAGCGTGCCACAAGCTCCTGCTCATGCAGTTTTGCCTGTGCTTCGGCCATTTCATTTTTGGCCTTCAGATTGGCAACCACTTCCTGCTGTTTCGCGAAGCGTTCATTCGCTTCGGCCTCGGCTTTGGCAACTGCCAGCTCCGTGTCTGTTTTTGCGGAGCGGACCTGTTCATGCAGTTTTGTAATTTCCAGTTCTTTCTCTGAGAGAATGGCACCGTATTTCTGCTCCGCTTCATTGGCAGAAAGCTTTGCGGCAGTTTCTGCATTTTCCTTTGCTGCTTTCAGATCGCTGCGCAGGTTCTGCATCTGGGAATCCAGTTCATGCTCCTTTTCACGGAATTCCATGGCGGCCTGTGTTTTTGCAAGCTCCACAGCTTTTTCACGTTCTGTTTCCATGACACGTTTCTGCTCTTCCAGATCTGCCTGAAACGCGTCATCACGGATCTGCTTAATGATTGCTGCATATCCGTTCTCATCAACCTCAACAGCTTTTCCGCAATGCGGGCAGATAAATGTATATTCCTTCATTTTTTTTCTCCTTTCTCAATACCTTATATATAGGTTCAATGACAGTATGCGGATAAGACAGGCTAATTCTATGCGAAAACGGCGCTAAGCGGCTCCGAATTCGCATTGTCGCACACAATGTATCTCAAATGCTTATTTTTCAAATATTTACATATCGTAATGCCATATTGAATTATTGATATATGTTATTATACGTTTACAAGGAACTATAAATGAGTTTAAAAATGAGTATTCTGATATTAAATATGTAATACAGACTATACATTGATTTTTTGTGCAATGACAGTCAATTATACTCCCGTTTTTTCAGGGCTTTTTCCGTTTTAGATTTGTTTCGTAAAATAGTTATTTTACGAAACAAAACACCCTGTTTTTGCCAGGGATCCGCTTAATTTTCGCTATTGTGTCTCACTACCCTCTTATTTTCTGATAATTTCCCTGAGCGATTTCTGGCGTTCACAACGTCCATGAGCCCATTCTGGGCTCTAAAAATCGCTCTCAGCGTTCTATGTATAGACAATCATTGTATAGTATTGTATAGAATATATTTTTCTTACATTTGACTCCAAACCCGGCTTATGTTATAATATAAAAAAAGGAGGGCCCCATGGCAAATACAGAACAAAAACCAGAAAAAGAACTGAAACAGGTTAATTTCCGCATCGATCCGGACACAGCGAACGCTTTCCGTGAATTTTGCACGTTAAACGGCATGAACCAGGCACAGGGTTTTGATCACATCATGCAGGTATTAGAGTTAAACAGCGCAAAAACGGTATCCGCCGGACGGGCAGTGGAAATCGAGGATTTCGAGCAGCATGCAAAGGCACTGCTCTCCTCTTACTTAAAGAGCTTGGAATTATGCGACAGGGCGGAAACGCGCGCAAGGGAACGGTTTGACGGGGAATTAAAACAGAATGCCCGTACCATCGCGGACTTAAAAAGACAGAATGAGGAGTTACGCGCATCATTGCTGAAAAGCCAGGCTGATCAGACGGAAGCTGAAAAGAGAAATGAAGAATATAAAGACCGGCTCCTTTACTCGGACCGGGCGCTTGCGGAACAAAAACAGTCCATGCAGATCTTAAAAGAACAGGTGGAACAGATGAGGGCTCAGGTGGAGGATCAGAAGCAGGTCCAGGCGGAGCTTTCTGCCCTGCGCAGCGAAAAAGAAGGTCTGGCTGCAAGAGCGAGCGTCGCCATATCCCAAGCAGAACGGCTAAATGAGGAAATTACTTCCCTGCGTAAGGAAAAAAATAAGTTGGACGCCACTCTTAAAGAACAGGAAGCAGACGTTTTAAGGCTCACGGATGAGTCCGAGCGTCTGAAAAAGGGCCTGGCAAAAGCAGAGGGAGAAAAAGCAGCGGCGGACAGTTTGTTAAAATCCATGGAAACTGATAAGAAGAATGAGATGGAACGGGCAGCCCTTCAGGCTCAGTTGGAAAAGGAGCGCGCCGTGGCAGCAAAGGAAAAGGAACTGCAGAAAGAAATGATGGCATTAAGGCAGGAGTCCATGCGACTTTCCGCGGAGCTGGACTATATCAAGCAGCACGGGGACCATCAGGCGGCCCGGTAACAGATGTCATGGATCTTAAGGGAAAGAAAAGGAGGTATGGCTTATGAGCCATTCCCGTTATTTTGCCGGACGTGATGAGAAAAACGAGGAAAAGCTGGCACACCTGTTAGCTGCTCTCCCACCCTACTGCAAGGATTATTTCCGAGGCATCCGTCCCGCCACGACCTCGATGACCCGCGTGGCATACGCGTATGACCTATCCATGTTTTTTACATTCTTAAGAAACAGTCCGGATGCGTCCCTGCGCGCCATATGCGAGGCTGAAAGGCCGGAATGCCTGTCAGCCATTACCAAGCAGGATGTGGAATGTTACCTGGAATATCTGGAAGGGAATGGCGCATCCCCGGATGACGGACCCCGTAACCGGACTCAGGGGATCCGACGCAGATTTTCCTCTTTAAAAAGTTTCCTTTCGTACTTCTGCGAAGCTAAAGCGATTCCTGTAAACCCAACGGATGCGACCAGAATGCCAAAGCTCCGGGAAAAAGAGATTATCCGGATGGATCAGGATGAGATGCGGGAATTCTTAACAGAGCTGGAAAATGGCACTGGGCTTTGCGGGAAGGAAATCGCGTACCATGGGCGGTTTCAGGTGCGGGATAAAGCGATGTTATCCTTAATGCTCGGGACCGGAATCCGTGTGTCGGAGTGCGTCGGCCTCGACCTTGAGGATATCGACCTGACGAAAAATGCCGCCCACATCCAAAGAAAAGGTGGCAGGGAAGCAACGGTCTATTATAATGACGAGGTTAAGGAAAACCTTCGGGTGTACCTTGAGGAACGCACTGGGCAGCAGGCCGCGTCCGGGCATGAGAGTGCCCTGTTCTTATCAAGGGAACAGCACAGAATCTCCGTGCGCGGTGTGGAATATCTTGTCAAAAAGTATGCGTCTGTCGTTACTCCGGATAAGCGCATTACCCCGCATAAATTAAGGAGCAGTTACGGTACGGCCCTGTATGCGAAAACCAATGATATTTACCTGGTCGGCAGCGTTCTCGGCCATAAAAACATCAATGTCACCGCAAAGTTCTATACGGATATTGAAGAAAAGAAGAAAAAGAGCGTGAAAGACCTGGATCTGCTGAATTAAGAACGAGCCTGTCCATTTAGCAAAATCGGGTGAGAGGCGCAATACTATTGGATACAAAAAGACCCCATCTGACGTAGTCAGGTGGGGTTAACTTATTGTATGACCATTGTAGTTACTGGAACGTATAATAAATATTCGGTTTTCAGGAGCATTCCCGCAAGATTAAAATTTTCTGTTATTTCTAATGCGTAATCTTCTCTGCTTGCATCTTCCTTCACCGGAATATCCTCCATATCTTTCCCGTCAATGCTAACAATATACTGCGTATCCAATTTCAGGATATGGCAGTCTGTCCGCATCGTTTTCCTTATCTGATACGGCTCAGCAAATACAAATAACACAGAGCACATTAGAAGCAATAATCCCGGGAAAAAGAATGCCGCAAAATACACAGATTTCTTCTTCCGGATCCCAAGCAATATCAAAATAATGCCGAACACCGTGACTGCTATGAGCATGATTACATTTTTCCAGATGATAGTTCCCATGACGATATCCGCCTCCTTTCGAGTGATGCCTCCGCTGAGCGTTCCCGGTGAACCCCGAGAACGATCAGTGGCTTCCTGCCCCTTTAGGGGACGGGAGTTCCATTG
>ERZ837487.845-NODE-845-length-41515-cov-6.881428_pt1 | contig 41515 bp, 40 predicted proteins | sample MGYA00519911_ERZ837487 | MGnify/ENA primary metagenome ERZ837487 (study PRJEB31850, sample SAMEA3708818) | human gut metagenome | biome: human gut; feature: human-associated habitat; material: faeces | place: China | collected 2014 ... | reverse complement strand
GAAATTTCAAACAAATTCGTTTTTAAATTAACCTTAATGTAGATTTATACATCAAGAATGCATAATTATGCATATTTTTTCATTCAGACACACAATTCCGAAAAGGGAGAAAAGAAACAACAGTGCCAATACATTCTCCAAACTATTTTTCTTTATAAAAAATGGGGATTTGTTTTTCGTGATATGTGCGGATATTTTTCTGAAAATCAGGATCCACCAAAATATCATATCCAGTCATGGCAAGTCCTTTTGCGCCTTTTAAGCAGATTTCCTGCGCCTCTAAGGTTCCTGCCGCATTTGCATACTCTATCGTATGACCCTGAATTGTTTTGTCATCTGTGATGGACAGATAATCATGAATCGCCGGAATTTTGATGGATACATTTCCGATGTCCGAAGAACCGTATTGCTTTTTCGGATCCGGCCATTCCATGTGAATTCCTATCAATTCCATATTATCCTTGAATGCCTGACACATCGGCTGATTTGGATATCGTTCCGCATAGATATCGCCCAGATTAATCAAAGCATTTGCTCCTGTCAGTTTTTCTGCATTTTCTACACAGCGTTTTAAAATTTCAATCAGTTCCTCCGTCCTCTTCATCGTATCCGCCCGGACACAGAACTCACATTCTGCCTGCGCAGGAATCACATTTGCAGCGCTGCCACCGTTTGTTATAATTCCATTGATGTTGTCCTGAGGATCGAATGTCGGACGTAGAAGATCAATCTGCTGGAACACATGAAGAACAGCACTTAACGCATTGATTCCATTCTTCGGCACGGAGGAATGCGCTCCTTTTCCCGTAAAACTAATTGTCAGCGTACATGCTGCCCTGCCGCCTCTGCCAACCAGATTCGCTCCTCCGGATGACGGATGCATCATCAAAGCGAAGTCTACATCGTCAAATGCTCCATTTCTGAGAAGTTTTACCTTTCCAGCTCCTCCTTCCTCCGCCGGAGTTCCGATCAGGCAAACATTTCCGTTTAATTCCGCCATCATGGAGGCAAGTCCTAAAATGCCCCAGTCGAACAGGTGGCAATCAGATTATGACCACAGCCATGTCCAATGCCTCTGAGTGCGTCATATTCCGCCAGAAATGCAACATTCGGTCCCTTCCCTTTTCCCGCTTTATCTGCGCGAAAGGCAGTCTGAAGACCTCCATACCCCTTTTGCACCTGAAATCCGTGATGCTCCAGAACCGAAGAAATTGCCTCCACCGCCTGAAACTCTTCAAAACCAAGTTCCGGATGATCATGGATCTTCTTTGACAATTCAAACAATTCATCCCTGCTGCGATTGATCGCATCTGCAATACGTTCTTTTTTATTATTCATGTATTTCCCTGCTTTCATTCTGGAATGCTACTGCTGCCATACACATCACTCTTGTCATTAACTGGATCCAATGCTCATCCACCATAAAATGCTCATTGTGTGCTAACGCATACTCTCCTACCGCCATCTTGATAAATTTTGCATATCGGTACAGGCTCTCCCCTGCAGTTGTCAGGGTAAGCGTATTCTTTCTGTTAAAAAACTCTACTCCAAACTGTTTTTCCAATTTTGCAATATAATTACTCAATGATTGCTGCGAAATATACAGTCGCTTTGCGGCCTTTGTAAAATTCATCTCTTCCACAGCAGCAATAACGTAATTCCAGTTTGTGTTGCCCGTGATTCCATCTCCCGCTCAAACTTATGTTTATCTGTACAGTTGTACACACCATTTTCTCTGAATTTTCCATTTATTTTGCATTAATATTCTTTTTTCTCAGAATCATATATTATGCCGCGATAATTATCTTTACAAGCTAATATACCACATTTTAGTATTTTCCGATAGTGTCCTTTACTTAAATTTATATCTGCAGGCTTGCCTTCCTCTATCCCCCAACACGGAACCTCTTTTTTCTCTTTTCCATATCTCCCATCCCCCAGCGCAGGACCGCCTCCGGACACGGGTGCCTGATTCCAGAGGCATGGCTTCCTCTTGGCTCCCGGGAGAATGCGTTGGAGAACAGGGGACACTTGTTTGAGCCGCAGGCGAGTTGTGTCCCCTGCTCTCCGCCCTTAGCATTCTTCCGGGAGCTTAGAGGAACCGTCTCTGGAATCCACCAGTATCCGGGGCCGGAGACGGTCCTGCGCGTACCCGGAGCCATTATGAAGCACCATCTTCCCACAACAAAAAAAACCGCCGCACCTCCACGATCTCCCCGAAAGGAAATCATGTTCGGTACGACGGTTTTTCGCCTGACTCCGCGTGAACACTAAGAAACAGGAACGCCTGCCCCTATATATCGCTGCGAATTGCATCTTCTTGTCCGCCTTACGGCGCCCAAAAAGCTTCGGACTTCGTCCTTATACTGCCCCGGCAATAGAATTGCTTATGAAAGCAAGCTTTCAACACAATTCTATCACCCGGTCAGTGCAATTCAAAGTTTTATTTACTTTCTCATCTCAAGAACATCCGCAAATGCCTCGATAGCAGTTGCAGCCTGTCCGAAGTCTCTCATCTGCTGGTCAACACCAAGTTTGATGTGCGGGATACCTGCGTTGTCGAGAGCTTTCTTGAGGTACGGATACTCCATCTCCTCCGGATCGCAGAACTGCTGCATGAAGAGTACAAGCCCCTGAGCGCCGCTCTTCTTAACCATGTCAGCTACGAACTCGCCACGGCGGTTCTTGGAAGACTGCGGATCATAAAGAAGGATATCGTAATCCATGTTTGCAAACTGTTTTGCAAGAGCTCTAAGAGCATCCTGCTCGTCCTCCGGAACGTCTGTACGGAAGGAACGGCTCTCATGAGCAACATCATCAGCTGCGATCGCGATGTTGTTGTTCTCGAAGATCTCAAGAAGCTTCGGGTTGTCAACGATGATACCGGATGTAACAACCTTTGTTCCCTTCCAGTCACATACCGGAAGAGCTGCAAGCTCTTTGTTTAACTCTTCGAGTTTCGCTGTATATTCCGGTTTCTCCATGAAGAAGAATGCCTTTAATACTGCGGAACGCTTTGTAGGAGTTACAACGTCGCAGTGCTCGTTAGCGAGTTTTACGAACTCACGGCGGGCTGCACGGCTCTTGTTGTAAACCTTAATTGCGTCAAGGATCGCATCGTTGGTGATCTCGTGGCCACATACTTCCTCGAGATCAGCCTTAACGTTTGCGTACTCCTCCTCACAGAACTTAAGTCCGAACTCTTCGAAACGGTTCTGCGGATGAGCAAGGAAGATAACTTTCATCTTGTCGCCCATAGCAACACGGAAGTTCTGGCTCATCGGACGTAATGTATCACAGATTGTTGGTGTGATGATTCCGTCTAACTGATCCATTGTTCCGTCAAGGAGCATCTCAAGTGCGAGCTGAGCGATTGTGCAGTAGAATGTTGCACAGTACTCTTTTGCACGGCTGATCGTCTTGTTGTTGGAGCCCCAGATTCCCATCGGAACCATGCCTGCAGCGTATACAAGCTCTTCCGGAGCGTAGTACGGGAGAACGCCAATAACCTTCTTGCCCTGTGCTTTATATTCAGCAAGCTGCTGTTTCGGAGTTGCAGCTTTTACCTTAAATTCGTCTAATAATGCGTTGATACTCATGGTCTATTTAGCCTCCTTTGCCTGGATGTTTGCTTCCATAGCCTCAACAAGACCCTGTACTCTAGTCTCGTACTGAGCGGCATTGAAGTTACGCGGGTCAGCCTGGTCACCATCGAATCCTGCGCACGGAATACCAAGATCCTTTGTGAAGCGGCGCTGCATCTCTGCCATGTAACCGGACCACGGCTTACAGCTTCTGTTGTAGTGAACGAGAACGCCATCTACCTTGTTGTCACGGCAGATGCCTTCACGCCATGCAACACCCTGCTCGATACATACAGAGTTCGGTGCTTTGTAGTAAGCACGTGCCATCTCATCCAGACCATTATATACGAAACCGAATGCCGGTGCGTATACAACTGCTGTTACGTTGACGCCGTTAGCCTTTAACGGTTTGAACAGTGCCGGAAGCTTCGGCCAGCACGGAATACCCTCGAACATTACACGGTATTTCTCCGGGAACGGAGTTGTTGTCTCGCCCTTAGCGATCGTCTCGTCAAGGTCTTTTGCTAACTGCTCAAATGCCGCAGCAGCCTCAACTCTTGCACGTGCGGTTACAACGTCAGCCATATGGTTGAACAGGTCGAAACCACTGTACGGAGCCGGTTTATACTGTAAGTAATCACAGACTTTTAACCATGCCTTTGCTGTACGGTTTGCGTTCTCACATGCATGCTCGAACTTCTTCTCGTCGAACTTCTTGCCTGTGAGTTCCTCTAACTGTTTGATTGCCTTATCAAACTGTCCACGAACATAGCGAACGTTCTGATCAGCAACTTCTACAGTGTTGTTGTACGGGATATCGATCATGATAAGCGGAACATTGCACATACGGGCGATGTTCTCATACCACTTTGTCATACAGTTACAGATGTTGTTGCAGCAGAGAACGAAATCCGGCTGCGGGATCTGCATCTGACGGATCGGGGAGATCGCTGCAATACGGCGCTCTTTATCCGGTCCATCCGGAAGCTTTTCAAGCTCAAGAAGGTTTACAAGCTCAAGATACGGAGTCTGAGTCTTCGGATCTTTTTTCGGCTTGCCTGTTGCCTCATCGATCACTATGTTTCCGTCTGCGTCCTTTAACGGCTTACCTGTGCTCGGGTCGATGATGTACTCACCTGTCTCCGGGTCAAACTTACGCGCTACACGGACACCGGCTGCGTAAGCAAGGCTGATACGTGCGTATCCGCAGATATCGTTGTCGTAACCAAGATCCTCAGCTGCCTGACACATAAGCTCACCGTAACGGTTTGCTGCGATACCAGCTGCCTGGTTCTCCGGGTACATAACGTTTAAATCAAATGCTGCTGCGAGCTCGCACGGGAATTTGGAAGAAGACCAACCAACTAACTCGCCTCTCTTTTTGGCTTCGCGCGCGTCTTTATGAACGTCATCTACGACTTTACGCAGCGCAAGAACACCAGGGCTAACCTGCTTTGCCATAATAAATATCCTCCATTTCTTATCAAACATGGCTGCTTATGTTATTTACAGCCATAGATCTGCATAAACTAATAATGATTATGCGCGGCGGCTTGCTGCCTGATATGCATATAAAGCTGCACCAAGCGCACCGTTATACTGTGTCAGAGGAGATCTGTGGATCTCACAACCAAGCTCATTCTGAAGAGCCTTGACTACACCCTCGTTCTGAGCAACTCCGCCAGTCATAACGAGTGCCGGAACAACTCCGATCCTATGGGCGAGTCCAGTGACACGGTGAGCCACGGAGCGGTGGATACCCGCGATAATATCGCACTTATCGGTTCCCATCGACAGCTGGCTGATAACCTCACTCTCCGCAAACACGGTACATGTGGAGCTGATCTCCACTCTCTTCTTGGACAGGGAATCAAGATGTCCCAGATCCTGGACCTTAACCTCAAGAACGCCTGCCATAACATCCAGAAATCTTCCGGTTCCGGCAGCACACTTATCGTTCATCTGGAAATTGGTCATTGCACCGTTATCAATATGAAGGACCTTAACGTCCTGACCGCCGATATCAATGACGGTATGAACGTCAGGGAACAGGAAGTAAGCTCCCCTTGCGTGGCAGGATAACTCACTCATCTGTTTGTCTGCAAAATTCATTAAGGAATTACGGCCATAACCTGTTGCCAGGGTAAAAGCCATATCCTCTTTTTTCATGCCTGCGTTTTCCAGCACTGCGTCGATCGCACGCTGGGGGCCGCTGGTACCTGCACCTACATCGATCAGGGATTTCGCTACGATCTCCTGGCCATCCTTAAGCATAATGCATTTGGAAGCCGTGGATCCAACGTCAATTCCCAGGGTGTAAATTGCACTCATAATAACCTCCGGGTATACTGAAAATGTAAAATGAAACTGGCTTTGTTATACCAGTATATCCAGGCCAGAGAAAGACTCCCCCGGCCTGGATACATATCATTTTACTCTATCCTTCAGTCAAAATCAAGCCTTGTGAGCGTCATTCCACTCGCGGATTGCACGCGGTGTTACCATCTGGTGCATCGGGCAGATAGACTTCGGATTCTGGTAAGCAGCCTCTGTAAATGCCTGAATGTACGGACGGATATCTGTCATGTCAACGATCTCATCTACCATACCAACCTTAGCGCAGTATGCCGGACGGGACTTATCATGATACAGCTGGATCATATCGTTCATCTTCTTGATGATCGGAGCAAGATCCTCTCCTGCCTTGCTTGCCTTAACAAGCTTTCTGGAGTACATAGCGTTTGCAGCGGTTTCACCCGGCATTACATAGTACTCACATGCAGCTGTACCAAGGGAGTATACGTTTGTATTGTTACCCTGCGGTCCACCAAGTACATAGTGAGCAGCAGCGCTTGCTTTACGAAGAGTAATTTCGAGAGACGGAAGCTTGGAGTTCTCGATGGAGTAGATCAGGGACTGACCTAAACCAAGTAATTCAGCCTTCTCTGCTTCGTCGCCTACATCGATACCTGTTGTATCCTGTAACCAGATCAGCGGAATACGGTCACGGGCACATAAGGTTACGAACTCGTTCATCTTGATGAGACCCTGACGGTACAGCTTTCCGCCGATACCAACGGAGTTCTGCTTATACTCCGGATAGTTCATAAGAAGACCCTGAGTATTCGCGATCACACCAACTAAAAGTCCGTTAACCTTTGCAAGACCTGTTACCATCTCCGGACCATAGCCCTTCTTGTACTCATATAACTGAGAACCATCGAAGAGACGGCCGATTACGTCGTAGATATCATACGGACGTTTTCCGTTCATCGGGATGATGCTGTAAAGATCTTCTGCCGGAAGACTCGGTCTCTGCGGATCATCAACACGGAAGAACTCGAGGTTGTATGCCGGAAGGTAGCTGATGTACTTCTTGATGCCTTCGATTACGCCGTAGTCGTTCTCGTAAACCTCACGGAAGAATCCTGTCTCGTCATAGTGGATCGGAACGGAGCCCGGAGCCGGAACGTGCTTCTTGCTGTTCTCGATCTGGGCAGCAACGATCTGCTCAGCAGCTTCCTCGTCGATATATCCCTTCGGGTTCATACCGGAAAGAATACCAGCACCGCCGACTGCCATGTTAGCCTGGCTGTGTGCGATCAGGATTGTCGGGGAAATGCTGTGGTATCCGCCGCCGGCCGGGTTTGTACCGTAGATACCTACGATTACCGGAATGCCTAACTGGTTTAACTCTGCGTTACGGAAGAACGGAGTACCGCCGCCGCGTCTGTTCGGGTAAACCTGATCCTGATACGGGAAGTCTACGCCTGCGCAGTTTAATAAGTAGATTAACGGAAGATTTAACATCTTAGCGGCATCGGAGCAACGGATCAGGTTCTCTGCCTGGCCCGGTTCCCATGTACCAGCCATCTTCTTGTTATCAGAAGCGATGATGTAAACCCATTTGCCGTTTACACATCCGAGACCGTTGATGATGTTTGTGGAACCCATCTTATTGTCGTTCGGGTTGAAAAGGCTGTTTAACGGGCAGAATGTTCCCTCATCTACAAGAGCGTTGATACGCTGCATTGCGGATAACTGACCACGCTCATTTAACTTCTCTTCTGTTGTGATGCCGGCAGCAAGGATCTCAGTAACTTTGTCGTGAATCTGCTTCTCGATCTCTTTGATCTCTGTCTCGTTTTCCGCATTCGGATTAACTAATGCCTTACCAACGGTAGGCATGTTCTGGAAATATTTCGGCATGGAAAAGTAGCCCATGTTCTTCCTCCTTATATACGCGATCGCTGCGGTCAGCGGATTTTGCCAGCCGCTGACCGCGGCATTTATGATTTTACTTTAAATCAGTTTCGATTACTTTGTTTCCTTCGGAACTTTGATGAATGCCTGACCTGGGTCGATCTCTTCACGAATTACGCGGATGATCTCCGGATCCGGACCTTCCATAAGCTGAGCTCTTGTGGTATCGATCTCGAAACCTGTGTTCTCCTGAACCATTTCCGGAGAGGAGAATGGATAGTAGTAAGCAAGGTACATTCTCTTGGTCTCTTCGTCGAACTTCATGATACCAAGATCTGTAACTACCATCTGCGGTCCACGGTTGCCCGGAAGACCTGCTCTCTCACGTCCGCCAGGGCCGTCCATCCAGCCACAGCTTGTGATGTAGTCAACATGCTCCATGAATCTTCTCTTCTGGTGCTGCATCATGATGATTGTGTTACAGAATGTAGCGATACCGTTAGCTCCGCCGGAACCTGTGAAACGTGTGGTCGGCTGAACATAGTCGCCTTTACCGAAGATACATGTGGAGTTTACGTTACCATACGGGTCGATCTGAGCGCCGCCGATGAAAGCGATCATACGGTCAGCGTCATGAAGCCACTCATTCGCCTCGAAGCCTACGAAACGAACGTTCGGCCACTGTACTGCACAGTGAGCCATGAAACGGTTATCACCTACGGAACGCGGTACCTCTACCGGTGAGCAGTCCATAAGTCCGCTCTCTACGATCGGGTGGCAGCTCGGGCAAACCACACGCTTCGCAAGGGAAGCACCGATTAACGGAAGACCAGTACCAACGATAACGATCTGGTTTTCTTTAATATTTTTTGCGATGGCATAAGCCTGCATTTCCTGCTTTGTATACTTTGTATAATCAGCCATTTTTGAATTTCCCTCCCTCAATTAGTGTCTGGTAGAATAGCCAAGATGCGGCTCATTCTTAAGGTTCATGAGGCGAGCGCCGCCAAGGACATTAAGAAGATCATCCTGATCCTTGCAGCCGTATACGTATTTCTGGAGGTAATCCTTGAAGGTCTCCGGAATCTTTGTGCCGTTAGCAGCATCCTCTGCAGCCTGTTTTGCAACTTCTGCAGCCTTTGCAAGCTTCTCGTCTTCCGGTTTCGCAGCAGCAGCCTTCTCAGCCTTTGCAGCAGCCTTTGCGAGCTGTGCCTTTGCATCTTCAGCGTCAAGGTACTTGGAAGCCTTATCGTACTCCTTAAGTCCCTTATCATCATCATCATAGTAGCCATAGCACTGTGCCGGCCATGCACCGTACGGAGTACGAACGACAGCGTCTACGCACTCGCCGAAGATTCTTGTCTTTGTCGGATCACGGCGGATATATTCATCACTTACGATCTCCTCGCAGGTAACGATCGTACGCTTTGCAGCGATTGCGATATCAACATCGTGGAACTCATCACCCTCGATGATACAGGTTCCATCCGGAGATGCCTGCTGTACATGGATGATCGCGCAGTCAAGCTTCGGAACCGGAACAGCAAGAAGCTTCTCGCCCGGCTCAAACGGGTTCTCGATATCTACGCACTTTAAGTTGTCAACGCCTTCCATTGTTTTTCTCTTCTCTTCGCTGATACCCCAGAATTTAACAAGACCGGAGCCCTGCATCATTCTTACCGGGAGGTACGGAAGACCAAGGGAAGCTGCGTGAAGCTGTAACATAAGAACGTCCTGGGAGTAGTCCTCATATGTAAGCTCACCTTTCTCGATTGCAGCACGGAAACGACGTGCAACGTTTGTATAACCAGAGTTTGCTGTGTAGCAGTTGATGTAAGCTCTTACACGACCCTCACCGATTAAGGAGTCCCAGTCTCCGCCTGCCGGACCGGACCAGCCTACAAAACCAGTTTTACCCTGACGAAGGATCTCGTAAACAGCAGCGTACGGTTTACGGTTTGTTGTAAATCCGCCGAGGCAGAGTACATCGTTATCATGTACATACTTCTCTACGGCATCGTGTAATGACATAACTTTATTAGCCACAATAAAGCCTCCTTTATTTATATTTGCAGTTAAAAGGCCTGCCTGTTCTCCTCAGACAGGCCTGAACTGCTTTTAATTCCTGTAAAAATATACCACGTTACGGAATGAATTTCAACTTCTGGTTCCGTTTCGAAGGGGTTCGATCAGGCCTTGAACATCAGCATGAAGTAACCGGCTGCTACTGCAGAACCGATAACACCTGCTACGTTCGGACCCATAGCGTGCATCAGAAGGAAGTTGGTCGGATTTTCCTTAGCACCAACAGTCTGGGATACACGAGCTGCCATCGGAACGGCAGATACACCTGCAGAACCGATCAGTGGGTTGATCTTGCCGCCTGTGATCGCACACAGGACTTTACCAAGCAGGATACCTCCGACTGTCGCAAACGCGAAAGCAAGAAGACCCATTGCAATGATAGCCAGTGTCTGGACACGGAGGAAGATCTCTCCGTTTGCTGTAGCGCCTACGGTTGTGCCGAGCATGATCGTAACGATGTTGCAGAGTGCGTTCTGTGCGGTATCGGAAAGTCTTCCGGTAACACCGGACTCACGGAACAGGTTACCGAGCATCAGCATACCAAGAAGCGGTGCTACGGACGGAAGAAGCAGGGAGCAGAACAGAACAACGAATACCGGGAATACAACCTTCTCGACTTTGCTGACTTTTCTTAACTGCTTCATAACGATCTGACGCTCTTTCTTTGTTGTAAGAAGCTTCATGATCGGCGGCTGGATCAGCGGGATCAGAGCCATGTAGGAATACGCGGCTACGGCGATCGGAGCTACAAGATCCGGAGCCAGGTTATTTGCGATATAGATCGCGGTCGGGCCATCAGCACCGCCGATGATACCGATCGCTGCACACTCACCCGGTGTGAAAAGTCCGGTTGCATTTGCGAGTGTAAATGCAACATAGATACCGAACTGAGCGGCTGCACCGAGAAGAAGGCTGACCGGGTTCGCGATCAACGGACCGAAGTCTGTCATCGCGCCGACTGCCATGAAGATCAGGCACGGGAATAAGCTGGACTTAACGCCCATGTACATAATTCTTAACACACCGGACTGATACCAGTGATCTGCCTCATTCATAAGACCTGCAAGCGGAAGGTTCGCAAGGAACATACCGAATGCGATCGGGAGCAGAAGGAGCGGTTCAAACTGCTTCTTGATTGCAAGATATAATAAAACGAAGGATACAAGGAGCATTACGCACTGCTGCCAGGTGATTGCGGCGAAACCTGACTGGGCGAGCAGCTCCGCGAAAACTGAAAGTATATTCACGTGTGGCACCTCCTGCTTAGTTTAAGGTAACCAGAACTGCACCTGTCTCAACGGAATCGCCTGTGCTTACGTTGATGGATGCAACAGTTCCTGCTGCCGGAGCTACGATCTCTGTCTCCATCTTCATTGCTTCCATAACGATTACACACTGACCATAACCAACTGCGTCACCAACTTTAACTTTGATGTCAAGGATCTTACCTGGCATCGGAGCCTCTACTGTCTGTCCGCCTGCTGCTGCCGGAGCTGCTGCCGGTGCTGGAGCCGGTGCCGGTGCTGGAGCTGGTGCCGGTGCTGCTGCCGGTGCCGGAGCTGCCTTCGGTGCCGGTGCTGCTGCGAGGATCGGAGCCGGTGCGCTAGCCTGTGCGCCTCTGTCAAGCGGTCTGTACTCGTCTACTCTCTCGATCTCAACTTCATACTTTTTTCCGTTTAATGTTGCAACGTATTTCATGTTATTTACTACATCCTTTCCTTTTTCTGCGTTTTAGGTTTTTTGTTTTTTACAGTTCTTTGATACTTGTTACACGGAACTGCTCTCCAGACAATCTTGCTTCCTCACTGACTGCCGCGAGAAGCACTGCATAGGATTCCTCATCGATAGCCGGAGCCGGTGCTGCAACTGCCGCAGCTGCCTTTGGCGCACTCTCCTTAAATAATGTACCGATGACCTTAGAGATAATGATAACCGCGATTGCGAGCACTGCAAGTGCCGAGAATACGACTAACAGTCCAACAAGTGAAATGATGATCGAATCCGCAAAGGTCATACCGCCTGTCCACATATACTTACCGCACCTCCTTCGTTTCGTTTCACTTAAGAAACTTTTGTTGGTTAGTTATTTCGTATTGTGGAATGCATTCCACATTTTCCTCAGCGCATACGGGCACATCTCAAAAATGTACCCGTCTTGCGCCTGTTTCTATGCATTTTTCACAATATCGTAATTTGAGTATATCAGCTTTCTGCAAAAATGTCAACAAAGCCGCCCGAAAAAATTTATCAAATATACTAATTTCAGGTCACATAAAGACAAGCAGTACTTATGTCTTTATATGACGAAATGTTACAGTTCAGCCATTACATCTTCTTGTTTTCATATTCATGAAAGCAAGAAGCTTGGTGGTTCCACCATATGCTGATTTGGATGAAAAAGTGCTTATGCAAGCAAGCTTGCAACACACTTCCTCATTCAAACCAGCGCATGGCTGAACTGTAACGACAAAATCTTTTTTCTGCCTTTACGGCTGTTTTCCGATATAAGCGAGGATACCTCCGTCCACATAGAGGATGTGTCCATTTACAAAGTCAGAAGCCTCGGACGCGAGGAACACCGCCGGTCCCTTGAGGTCTTCCACGGTGCCCCATCTTGCTGCCGGTGTCTTCGCAATGATAAACTGGTCGAACGGATGACGGGAGCCGTCAGCCTGACGTTCTCTTAACGGAGCTGTCTGGGATGTGGCGATGTAGCCCGGTCCGATGCCGTTGCACTGGATGTTGTACTCGCCGTACTCGGAGGCGATGTTCTTTGTGAGCATCTTCAAACCTCCCTTTGCCGCTGCGTATGCGGATACGGTCTCTCTTCCGAGTTCAGACATCATGGAGCAGATGTTGATGATCTTTCCGGCTTTCTTTTTCATCATGCCCGGAAGGACAGCCTTTGCCATGATGAACGGAGCATTCAGGTCAACATCGACAACCTTGCGGAACTCATCCGCGCTCATCTCATGCATCGGAATTCTTTTGATCATTCCCGCATTGTTTACAAGAATATCGACCGTTCCGATCTTCTCCTCGATATCCGCGATCATTTTCTTTACCGCTTCCTCGTCCGTAACATCGCAGACATAACCGTGAGCATCGATCCCTTTTTCTTTGTATGCGGCAAGTCCGCGCTCTAAGGACGCCTCGCTGCTGCAGTTAAATACAACCGTTGCTCCTGCTTCCGCATAGCTCTCCGCGATGGCAAAGCCGATTCCGTGGGCACCTCCTGTTACGAGAGCAATCTTTCCTTCTAGAGAAAACATGTTCTTCTTATCCATTTTGATCCTTACCTTTCCTATTTTATATCAGTTTTTTATCGGCCTCTGCGATATCTTACTTTAAATCCATCGGAGCGATGTTGTCCATATCGTCGAACTCCTGATTCTCTCCGCCCATAGCCCAGATAAAGGTGTAGTTGGAGGTTCCTGCTCCGCAGTGGATGCTCCAGGACGGGCTGATCACAGCTTCTTCATTTTTCATGACGATGTGTCTCGTCTCAGTCGGTTCACCCATAAAGTGCATGACCACCTGATTCTCCGGGACTTCAAAGTACATGTAGATCTCCATGCGGCGCTCATGGGTGTGGCACGGCATGCTGTTCCAGACACTGCCCGGCTCCAGAGCTGTCATTCCCATGGAAAGCTGGCATGTTTTCAGCACATCCGGATGAATGAACTGGTTGATGACTCTCTTATTGGAAGTATTGGCATCACCCAGCGGGCGCTTTGCGGCATCCTTCAATGTGATCAGCTTTGTCTCATAGGATGTGTGGGCCGGTGCGCTCACCATGTAAAATTTTGCCGGAGCCTCCTCGCTGTCACTGGAAAAGATCACTTTCTTTGTGCCTTTCGTGATGTACAGGCAGTCTTTATAGCCAAGGCGGTACTCCATTCCGTCCGCTGTGATGGATCCGGCACCTCCGATATTGAAGATTCCGATCTCGCGGCGCTCAAGGAAATAGTGGGTGCCGAAGTTTTTCCAGCAGTCGATCCCCTTTTCGATGGAGACATGTTCTTTCACCGGCATGCAGCCCAGGGTCACCATGCGGTCCACGTGGGAGTAGACTGATACCACCTCATCCGGATGGTAGAGATCCTGAATCAGGAACTCATCCCGAAGTTCTTCGGTTGTGTAGCGTTTTACGTCTCTTTGATTTGCGGAATAACGAATATCCATATGTTTTTACCCCTTATTTATATTCAGGACGGTTTTTATGCCATCCCGGTTGACTTTTTTATCTCAGTCGAGAAGACTCCCACCTCTTTTAGGTGGTGAGTAATAGTAAATTTGTCTCAGCGGGAGTCAGGTCTCTGACTGAGATAAATGCTCCGCGAGGATGCACAGTGATATGTCAGCTTTACTGACCAGAATCAAGCGCCAGGTCTCACGGACGTTCGACTTGAATTTTCTGATTAGTGGCATATCTCAGAGCCCCGGCTCCAAAAAGTGCCAGCAGGAATGCGTCCAGCACTAAAAACAGGATCGCCGCCTGGAATCCAAGCTTATCCGCAAGGACTCCAATGACCTGCGGGGTAAGGATCCCGCCGAGGGAACCGATCCCTGTAAACACTGACATTCCAAGTGGGGAATTTCCCATGAGATCGCCGGTAAAGGCCGTAGTTGTCGGAAACGCCCCCGCCATTCCAAGTCCTAAAAGGATCAGGGCCGCCACTGCCATTGTGGTATGATCCGCGAAGACAAGGATCAATACCGAGACAAACTGGAGTGCGGAGATCACTGCCAGAATCTTTGCCGGCGGCACGCTCTTTGAGATGGACGCAATGACGATCCTTCCGATCATGATCATGATCCAGGTCACGGATACCATCACAGTCGCAAGACTTGTGGACATAAAGCCGGTACTTTTTAAATAAGTAACAAACCATCCGTTTACGGAGTTTTCAAGGCCCATATAGAAGAACAATGCCCCAACCGCCAGAAGGAATCCCGTGTTCTTTAAAAACCAGAATTTTTCTTTTGTCATCGACGATCCGCCGTTCTCCTCTCCCGCCTTCTTCTCCACCTCTTTTTCGATCTTTCTGTAATCCATTGTGGCGTAGGAAAGAACGATGAGAACCGTGAGGACTGCAAGGAGGCGAAGGATCGTCTTCCAGTTCATACCCGCTCCCATGAGGAGCATCGTAACGAATGGGGACAGGAAAGCCCCCACCGCATACCACATATGAAGCAGATTCAGATATTGATTGGAACTTCCCGTCACCTGACGGATCGCATGATTGTTGATGATCGTGATCATGCCCTTCGTGATTCCGATCAGGAAGATCATCACATAAAGCACCGGGACCGGAAGTCCCATTGTAAACAGGAAGAGGCACACCGGATAGGGGACCGCCAGTACGACTACCGCCGTCTTCTGGGACATCATCCCGCAGAATACCGGATAGACCAGGCTTGAACATAAATTTCCGATTGCCAGAAAGGAAAGCAGTCCGCCGGCCGCGGTAAAGCTTAAATTTCTCTCCTCGATCAAGTTTGGCAGAATGACACCGAAGATCAGGATGACCATTCCGCTGATAAAATAGGTCAGATAACAGTGGTCGATCACCGACCGTTTATCTTCTTTTGTGATTTCCATCCAGTATTCTCTCCCCCACACATATTTGTTAATTTTTCTCCATACTTTTCCATCATATCATCTTTTATCCCTAAAGACAAGGTTGTTTTCGTTGACACCCCAACGGTCTTACTATACAATAGAAGGAACGCAGCTTGTTTTACTTTTAAGGAGGAAAAGGGAGTTATGAAGGACATAAAGAAGGTGACGTTGATCGGTCTCGGTGCGATGGGGGTATTTTTCGCACCGCGTATCTCAGAAAAGCTGGGGGCTGATTTCCGGATCCTTGCAGACGGCGCAAGAAAAGAGCGTCTGGAGCGAAAAGGGGTAACAGTCAATACGATCAATTACCGTTTTCCGATCATCACACCTGATGTCGAGGGGGATCCGGCAGATCTCGTTATCATTGCGGTAAAGGGATATGACCTGGAGCAGGTGATCAGGGATATTAAAAATCAGGTTGGCAAAGATACGATCATCCTCTCCGTATTAAATGGTGTGGAGAGCGAAAAACAGATCGCCGCCGTCTACGGCAGCGAACATCTGCTGTACTCCTATATGCGGATCAGCATTGTCATGAAGGACGGAAAGACGGAGTTCGATCCGCATAAGGGTCTGATCCACTTCGGCGATCTTAAGAATGATCCGGAACACTATTCCGGGAATGTTCTCGCTGTGAAGAGTCTTTTTGATCTCTGTGGGATCGACTACAAGATCGATGCAGATATGTTAAAAGGAATCTGGTTCAAGTTCATGTGCAACGTTGCCGAGAATATGACATGCGCCATGTTCGGCGTTCCCTTCGGAGCATTCCAGAAGAACGATGACGCCAATTTCTTCCGCCACAAGGCCATGTGGGAAGTGATCCGCATTGCAAATAAGTTGGGCATCGATATCGGTCAGAATGAGATCGACCGTCAGGAGCACACGCTCGGACGTCTTCCTTATGAAAATAAGCCGTCAACGCTTCAGGATCTTGAGGTCGGAAAACGCACGGAAGTCGATATGTTCGCCGGAACGGTTGTCCGCCTCGGAAAAGAGCTTGGCGTTGAGACTCCGGTCTGCGAGTGTTTCCTTCACGGAATCCATCTGATCGAGGCGCGGATGTTTAAAGAAATCTAATATCTATATGTACATAGCCAAAGCTGCCTGCGGCATATCGCCAGGCAGCTTTTTTCTGCTCTCCCACCTTATTTTCTTAATTCTTTTCCTAATATCAAAAAACAGTCTTGCATTTCCCATAGAGCTGTACTATATTTAACATATGAACGATGGTTCATATGTTAATATGATAATTAAAAATTATAATTCTGAGGAGGTCTACTCTATGGAGGAATTAGAAAAATCCAAGCAGAAGTCAGCAGACCACGAGGACGAAGAGGTTTGCTGCTGCGGACACCATCATCACGATGAGCATGATGACGGGCATGAAGATCACTGCGACTGCGGACACCACCATCATCACGATGAGCATGATGATGACGAGCACGAAGAGCACTGCGGCTGTGGACACCATCACCATCATGAGGACGATGATGATGACGGGCATGAAGATCACTGCGACTGCGGACACCATCACCGTCATGAGGAGCATGATGACGAGCATGAAGAACACTGCGGCTGTGGGCACCATCACCATCATAAGGACGATGATGATGACGAGCACTGCGGCTGTGAACATCACCATCATCACGACGATGACGATGGCTGCTGCTCCGAACACGATCATCATCATGAGCACGCCGAACACCACCACGGTCCGGCACCGAAATCCACCTGTGTGGTCTACGTGATGAAAAACATCGACTGCGCGAACTGCTCCGCAAAGATCGAGAAAAAGATCCAGGAGCTCCCGGAAGTCGATGACTGTATTTTAACTTTCGCGACGAGACAGCTCCGGGTCTACTCTTCCGTGGGAACAAAGCTGCTCCCGAAGATGCAGGAGATTGCTGATCAGATCGAGCCCGGCACCGTCATTGAGGTCCGCCCAAAGAATCCGAAAGCGATCTGCACCGTCTATGTAATGAAAAACATCGACTGCGCAAACTGCTCCGCAAAGATCGAGAAAAAAATCCAGGAGCTCCCGGAAGTCGATGACTGTATTTTAACTTTCGCGACGAGACAGCTCCGGGTCTACTCTTCCGTGGGAACAAAGCTGCTCCCGAAGATGCAGGAGATTGCAGACAAGATCGAACCAGGCACCATCATCGAGGTCCGCGAGGAAGGAAAACCGGCAGATGCAAACAGTGACGACAAGCATGCCCACGATCTTCCGGAGCTGATCGCCGGAGGCTTGCTCTTCATCGTCGGAGAGCTTCTCTCCCACTCCATGCCGCAGATCTCCGCCATATGCTTTGTGATCGCCTACCTGATCCTTGGACGGGAAGTTCTCTTAACAGCCCTGAAAAACATGAAGACCGGCCACGTGATGGACGAAAACTTTTTGATGAGCATCGCGACCATCGGCGCTTTCTGTGTCGGCCAGTTTGGGGAGGCGGTCGGCGTTATGCTCTTCTACCGGGTCGGTGAAGCATTCGAACACCGCGCGGTTGAAAAGAGCCGCAGTCAGATCATGGAAGCCGTTGATCTTCGTCCGGAGACCGTTCTTCTTGACGAAAACGGTACTGTCCGCGAGGTTCCGGCCGGTTCCGCTGTTGTCGGCAATATCGTAGAGATCCGTCCCGGTGACCGCATTCCGCTTGACGGCGTTGTCGTAGAGGGCGAGAGCCGGATCGATACGTCACCGATCACAGGTGAACCTGTCCCGGTATCGGTAAAGGTCGGAAGCCAGCTGACATCCGGCTGTGTCAATACTTCCGGTCTCTTAAAGATGAGAGTCGAAAAGGAACTTTCCGAGTCCATGGTCACAAGGATTCTCGATTCCGTGGAGAACGCCGCAGCCAGCAAGCCGCAGGCCGAGCGCTTCATCACGAAATTTGCACGGATTTACACCCCGTTCGTCGTTGCCCTGGCGGCCGCGACAGCGATCATCCCGTCTCTGATCACGGGAAACTGGTCCCACTGGATCTACACAGCTCTTACCTTCCTCGTAATCAGCTGCCCGTGTGCCCTTGTTTTAAGCGTTCCGCTGGCATTCTTCTCCGGGATCGGCGCAGGTTCCAAGAAAGGAATCCTCTTTAAAGGTGGAATCGCACTTGAAAACCTGAAAGCTGTAAAAACGGTTGTCATGGATAAGACAGGAACCATCACAAAAGGAAACTTCGTGGTTCAGACGATCCTTCCGGCAGGCACAGCTTCCGAGCAGGAAATCCTCCAGATCGCGGCGGCATGCGAGACCGCATCTACTCATCCGATCGGAGTCAGCATTGTCTCCGCTGCAAAGGATCAGAATCTTGTGATCGAAAAGCCCGCCGAGATCGAGGAAATCTCCGGCAAAGGCATCCATGCAAGGCTCTCCCAGGGCGAAGTGCTCTGCGGAAACAGAAAGCTTCTCACCGAGTTCAACGTGGACTGCGGCGCTTACGATGAGAACGGTGCTGTCACCACCGTCTATATATCGGTAAACGGAAAGCTTGCAGGAACGATCCAGATCGCCGATACGATCAAGCCGGAGGCAAAGGATGCCATCAGGTCCTTAAAATCCATGGGGATCCGCTCCGCTATGCTCACAGGCGACGGCGAGGCAGCCGCTGAGGCGGTAGCCGCCGAGGTCGGAATCGACAATGTATACGCAAAGCTTCTCCCGGCTGATAAGCTCGAGATCTTGCAGAAGCTCCGCGCGGAGAACGGAAGCGCAATGTTCGTCGGTGACGGAATCAACGACGCACCGGTGCTTGCAGGCGCTGATGTGGGCGCAGCTATGGGAAGCGGCGCTGACGCAGCCATCGAGGCCGCCGACGTCGTCTTCATGACATCAAGCATGGATGCCATTCCGGAAGCCATCAAGATCGCGAGAAGCACAGGCGCGATCTCCAACCAGAATGTGGTATTCGCCCTTGCGGTAAAAGCTCTTGTCATGATCTTAGGTCTCATGGGAATCGCCTCCATGTGGCTCGCGGTATTCGCCGACACCGGTGTCGCGATCCTCTGCGTGCTGAATTCCATCAGAATTCTTTATAAGAAATAAGACTCCTGCTGTAATTTTCCTCTTTAGGGAATCAGCAGACAAGACAAAGAAAAGCCCTGGAGAACCTTTCTCATATCGTTCTCCAGAGCTTTTTTGTTATCCACTTCGATAGTTTCAGTTTCTGGCATCAGGATCTTTTCCTGTCGTTGAACATTTAGGCTGCGGCGGGCATAATCTCTGTCAGCGCTTCACTCTCTTACTTCAGCATCCCCATCACCACAACAGCCACAAACAATACGCACATGCACCCGATAAAGATATCAATCGTCCGCACCGACACATTGATCTTATCGTACATCCGCTCTTTTATGGATCTATTCTTCAGGCGCTCATTTTCCTCCTGCAGCCGTTTATTCTCCTCAGCGAGTTCTTCTAAAGTCTTCTCACCAAAGGCCTCCACAGCCTTTTCTGCGGCTTCAGTCACTGTTCCGATTCCGCTGACCTTCTCAATCTCTTCTTCCATTCCTTCACCTCCACTCTCCCGGTGTAGGTTTTATCAAACCGCTCCAGCTTTCTTTCCATGAGGCAGGCTGCTAAAACCCACAGTGCACAAAAACGGGCGTTGGAACTCGTCCTCCGCCCGTTTTTTAACTGTACCGAAACAGTCAGTCTATTACTTCTTTGCAATGTACTTTCTGATATCGAGAGCGATCGCAACTACGATAACGATACCCTGTGCGATGTACTGGTAGTTTGTATCAACACCAAGGTACTGTAAGCAGGTCTTTAAGATCTCGAATACAAGAACACCGATAAGAACACCAGAGATACGTCCGATACCACCGTTTACGGATACACCGCCGATGGTGCAGGCTGCGATCGCCTCAAGCTCCCAGCCCTGACCCATGTTGACGGAGGAACCACCGGATTTTGCGCCTACAAGGAAACCGCCCAGTGCGTAAAGAGCTGCCGCTGTCATGTAGATGATGATCTTTGTCTTCTTTGTGTTTACACCGGAAACCTCTGCGGACTGCTCGTTGCCGCCGATCGCATACATATACTTTCCATGAGGAGTCATGTTATAGATGAACCACATAACAAGACCAACCGCAAGGGCGATCAGGAACAGGAACGGGATCGCGCCAAAGAGTTTTCCTTTTGCTACTGCTGTGTATGCGTTATGATAACCACCGATCGGAGTCGCGTTTGTGTAAACAAGGCAGACACCGTAAACGATAAGCTGCATACCAAGTGTTCCGATGAAGGCCGGAACCTGTAAGTAAGAAATTACGATGCCATTGATGAAACCAAAGATACAGCAAATTGCCACACAGATCAGAAGAACCGCGAGAACCCATAAGCCCCAGGCATTTCCGAAATCCGGAAGGTTCTGGAAGAACTTGCCGCTGTAATCCGGCTTCTGAAGTAAGGTACCTGCTAAGCAGGCAGAAAGACCAACCATACGTCCTGCGGAAAGGTCTGTACCTTTTGTAATTAAACATCCGGATACACCGCAGGCGATGATGAATCGCGGAGCTACGTTTAATGCGATGTTGATTAAGTTGCCGCGTGAAAAGAATGTAGGCTGCTTGATCGCAGTAAATACTGCAAGTAATAAAAGAACGACGATGATTCCATTATTGATAAGGAAATCTTTTGCACTTACTTTTTTCGCTGTCATGACTGAACCTCCCTGTAATCTACTTGTTTTCCTTGCCGCTTAAAGTGAATTTTGTGGCAAAGGACATGATCTTCTCCTGAGTTGCGTCTTCTCCTTCCACCTCACCGGTGATGTGACCGTTGCACATTACGATGATTCGGTTGGACATACCGATCAACTCCGGCATTTCCGACGAGATCATAATGATGGATTTGCCCTGTTTTACGAGATCGATCATGATCTGATAAATCTCGTATTTGGCTCCGACGTCGATACCACGGGTCGGCTCATCCATGATCAGGATATCAGGATTGTTTGCAAGCCATCTTGCGATAATTACTTTCTGCTGGTTGCCACCGGAGAGAGACTGGATCAGCGTCTTTCCGCTCGGTGTCTTGATCTTTAATTTCGCAATGCTGTCCTTTACGACCGCATCGACTTCTTTTTTGTTGATCTTACCCATATGGGTGTAATTCTTGTAGGAAGCGATCGCAGTATTGTCATCGATGCTCAGGCATCCGAAGATACCGTTTCCGCGTCGATCCTCTGTGATCATTCCGACGGAGCTGTTGATCGCATCCTGCGGTCTCTTGATGTGAGTCTCTTTTCCGAGGATCTCCACGGTACCGCTCTCAATGTGGCGCATTCCAAAGATCGCTTCCATAAGCTCGGTTCTCTGCGCTCCTACCAGTCCGCCAAAGCCCAGGATCTCACCTTTCTTTAATTCAAAAGAGCAGTCCTTGAAGGAATTCGGCAGAATACTTGTCAGGTGGCTGACCTTTAAGACCGTCTCATCCGTCCGGTAATCATCCTTCGGCGGATAGACGTTATTTAATTCACGTCCAACCATCTGTTTTACGATCTCTTCATCAGAGATATCATCGATTGCCCAGGTTCCAACGTATGTACCGTCTCGCATGATGGTGATATCGTCGGAGATCTGGCGGATCTCAGCCATCTTGTGGCTGATATATATCATAGAAACACCTCTGGATTTCAAGTCTCTGATGATCCGGAATAATGCTTCTACCTCGTTATCAGTCAGTGAGGAGGTCGGCTCATCCAGAATTACAAGGTTTGCACTCTGGCTGACCGCTTTTGCGATCTCTACTGACTGCATCTGTCCGATTGATAATGTGCCGAGTTTTGCTTTCGGGTCAAAATCCATCTTGACATCCCGAAGCCATTTCTCAGCTTCTTTGTTCATCGTCGCATGATCAACGACCTTGACCGGTCCGTAGTTTTTCATCGGATACCGTCCAAGATACATATTCTCAGCGATGGAGCGCTCCGGAATTGGCTGAAGCTCCTGATGAACCATGGCAAGTCCTTTTTTCAGCGCGTCATCCGGGTTTGCGATCTCCGTCTTGACGCCGTCGATATAGACCTCGCCTTCATCCATTTTATAGATTCCGAAAAGACATTTCATCAGTGTCGATTTTCCGGCACCGTTCTCTCCCATCAGTGCGTGGACCGTTCCGGGGCGAACCCGTAAGTTAACTCCGTCAAGCGCTTTTACGCCCGGGAAAGTTTTTTTGACTCCTCTCATTTCGAGTCTGTACTGTTCTGCCATCCCAAAACTCCTTTCAGTTACACTCCCCCGCATTTCCGGGTGGCATATTTTAATCAACGAACCGGATGTGTTAGACAACACACCCGGTTCTCATTTGTTACAGTATCAATTACTTTAACATATCAAGGATTTCCTGAGCGTTATCCTGAGTAACCTTCTCGTAGTTAACCATGTTGACTGCGTCAACTTTCTCACCGCTTAAGAACTTAACAGCGATATCGCTTGCTGCCTGAGCCTGTGCGAAGTGGTTGTTGAATACAGTACCTGTCTGCTTGCCGTCGATTACGTTCTGAACAGCCTCTGTCAGAGCGTCAACGCCTACAAGGTAGATATCCTCGTTAACTTTACGTCCTGCTGCTTCGATTGCCTGTAATGCACCAAGTGCCATTGCATCGTTGTTGCAGAAGATTACTTCGATCTTGTCGCCGTACTGGTTTAAAGCGTCCTGTGCGATCTGCTGAGCCCTAGCCTGATCCCAGTCACCACGCTGTTTTAAGAGCTCCTCAACTTCCATTCCTGCGTCTGTAAGAGCCTTAACAGAGAACTCTGTTCTGTACTGAGCATCTACGTTCTCCGGGTCACCCTGGATCATGATGTAGGAAACTTTGCCGTCGCCGTTGATATCGCCCTTGTTTGCAGTCTCAAGGATCTCTTCGCCCTGGTATGTACCGGACTGTCTTGCGTCACAGCCTACGTATGTAGCGTTAAGACCTTCAGATTCCCATCTCTCTTCTTCTGCTGCGTCCGGCTCACGGTTGATGTAAACAACCGGGATACCAGCTTCTTTACACATATCTGTGATCTCCGGTGCGGAAGAAGCCTGTACAAGGTTTAAGATCAGAACGTCATATTTCTGTGTGATGAAGTTCTGGATCTGGTTTGTCTGCTCTGCCTGATCGCCCTTACCATCCTGAACGACTACGTTCTCAGCCTTGAATCCAAGGTCCTCTGTTAAGTAGCGAACTAACTCTGTTCTGTAAAGAGTCATGAAGTTATCATCGAACTTGTAGATGCTGATGCCGACTTTCTTGTCTGCTACATCTGTGGTTGCTGCTGCGGCTGCAGCTGTTGTTGCAGCTTCTTTTGCTGCCTCGGTAGCTGCTGCTGTTGTCTCTTTTGCTGCCTCAGTAGCTGCTGCTGTTGTTGCTGTTGTGGAAGAGCTTCCTCCGCATCCTGCTAAAGACAGGGCCATCATGGAAGCCAGTGCCATTGCTGTTACTTTCTTTGTCATTCTCATGTTTTGAATCCTCCCATTCAAAAAATAATTTTGACCGTTTAGGCATTTTTCCTTAACGATGAATTCATTATAGCCTGCCTTTGTGCATTTTTCCATACTATTTTTTATGATAAATTATTAAAATTCTTTGATTCCTGTAAAAAAACCACAATTTTTTGTCATATCATGGCAGAAATCAGCTTAAATATAACAGTACAGGCATGCGCGAGGCGGCGCATGCCTGTAAAAAATGATGTCAGTTAGCAATGATATGCTGGGGACACCAGAAATATTTTTCCTGGGTCACCTCTTTTCCCATTGCGAGCTCCTCCGCCGTATCGAAGATTCTCTTCGCGTAGATATCCTTGCTGGACTCAACCGTCCCAAAGAGTTTTCCCTCGCGGAACGCCTCCTGACCGGCCGGTGTCCCGTCGATCCCGACAAGCTTGATCGTCCCGGCGACGATCCCCGCCCGCTCGATGGCATCAATCGCACCAATAGCCATGTCATCATTGTTGCAGAGCACAAGCTCGATTTTATTCCCATAATCCGAAAGCCACTGTTCCATGAGGGCGGAGGCCTGGTTTCTCTCCCAGTTTGCGATCCCGCCTGTGATCTTCTCAATCGGAACACCGCCGTCCTTCAGAGTCTCGATGGACCACTCCGTGCGGATCAGGGAATCCTGGTGGTTCGTCTCCCCCTCAAGGAGGACATAAGAAACAACCCCGTCCCCGTTCCGGTCAAGGGTTGACGGATTCTTCTGGTAGGCGTCCACGAGGATCTGCCCCTCCAGCACCGCGGACTCCTTTGCGTCCGCCCCTACATAGTACAGTTTCTCCCAGCGGTTCATGTCCTCCGCGACCGGCTCCCGGTTGAAAAAGACAATGGGAATATCCGACTCCATGGCCTGATCGATCACGCCGGACGCGGCGGAACGGTCCACCATATTGACGCAGAGCACGTCGCAGCCAAGGTCGATCATGCGCTCCACCTGGCTGTTCTGCGTGAGCTGATTTCTCTTCGCATCCCGGACATCCAGCGTCACGCGGACCCCGGTCTCTTTTTCATATTCCTTCGCCGCCTGCTCCATGGAATTCCGGAGAGTGCCAATGAACGTGTCATCCCCGCGGTATAACAGGACACCGATCCGCAGGGACGTCTTTTTTTCCTCATGCCCTCCGGTCTTTTTCGCGTACAGCCAGGCGCTTCCCCCGAGAAGCGCCGTCGCCGCAATGGCAAGGATCAGAACATTTCCCTTTTTCATACCTGCCTCCCCCCTATTCCATCGGATATAGCATCTTTTCGAAAATCCCACTCCTTAAGATCTCCCCGTCGATATACTCCGGTGTCAATGTGATCCGTTTTTCCTTCCACTCTCCCCCGGCTGCCTGAACCGCCTTTTCAACACTTAAATACCCCTCGTCGAACCGGTTCCATGCCATCAGACCCTTGACGATCCCCCGGTCGAGCTGGTTTAAGAGCGCCGTCGTGCTCCCGATCCCGTAAAGGGCCGTCACATGCTCCCGGTACACACTGCTGCCCTCCAGGATATCCGCAAGCTCGGATAAGGCACCAACATCCATGCCGACCGCCATAAAATCACCGCTCTCCGGATATACCGTTTCCTCGATGGCCTTGCGGTATGTGTCCTCTGACTTTTTCTCGATCAGACGTACGGTAAAACCGGCTGGGTCCAGCACAGAGCGGATCCCGTCATACGCGTCAAGGTTCCCCGTGTACGCCATTCCCTCGGAGAACAGGCATACCGGCACAGCCGGATCCTCGCTCTCCGCAATCTTCTCCCCAAGCGTCCGTCCCATCTCGTAGCGGTCCACAGAGATGGAGCACGCCACCGAGCTGTTGATCGCCGTGGAACCAAGAAAGATCACCGGACAGCCCGGTGAGATCTCATCGAGCTTCATGACCGCGAGATCCTCGCGGACCGGCGCAAGGATGATCGCATTCGCTCCGTCCTTTATTTCACGGACGATCAGTTCTTCCTGCTGTTCCTCATCATTTTCCGCGTACAGCGTGATGAAATTGACATCCGCCTGATACTTCTTCTCCGCCATATCCATGCCCGCGCGGAAGCTCCCATAATAGTTGTCATTCACGTTGTCTATGATGACGGAGATCCGGCAGATCTCCCTCTTTTTCTCCTTGATGATCAGATCCGTGGACGACAGCAGATAGAGCGCCACAAGGAGAAGGACGCCGGCACACCAGCTGATTTTTTCTCTATTTGACATGGATCTTTTCCCCCTCTGCAGTCTCAGCGTAAGGCACCGCCCGCATGTGGATCGTCACGACCGTCCCCTCATCGAGCTCGGATTCGATGGACAGACCGTATTCCTGTCCAAAATACAGCCGGATCCTCTCATTGACGTTCCGCACCCCGATCCCGGAGCCGCTTCCGGACTTCACATGCGGCTTATCCATGAACATGCCTTTCACCTGCTCCTTCGTCATCCCGAGTCCGTTGTCGGAAACCTTCATATAAAGATCCTCCCCGTCCCGGTACACCCGGATCCGGATCTCCCCATCACCGTCCATAAACTCCATTCCGTGATAGACCGCATTCTCCACGAGCGGCTGGAGGATCAGCTTCACGCTCGCGAGCTCCATGACATCCTCATCCGCCTCGATCTCATAAGTAAAACGGTTCTTAAACCGCATGTGCTGGATCATCAGATAGTTTCTCACATGTTCCAGCTCATCCCGAACGGGAATAATGCTCTTCCCACGGCTTAAGCTGATCCGGAAGAATCTGGCGAGCGCCGTCACGACCTTCACCGCGTCCGCCTGTTTCTCATTCTCGATCATCCAGACGATGATATCGAGGGTGTTGTAAAGGAAATGCGGGTTGATCTGCGACTGTAAGACATCAAATTCATTTTTCCGCTTGGATTCATGCTCCGCCACGATGTCATCCATCAGATGCCGGATCTGGGTCGTCATGTTCCGGATGGAGGTGCCGAGGTGACGGATCTCATAGGAACCGCCCACATAGACTTCCGTTTCCAGATTGCCCGCCTCAATCCCGTTCACAGAACGCTCCAGTTTTTCGATCGGTGTCGTAATCCTCGTGGAAATGTATGCATTGATGACCGCGAGGATGAATACGACAAAGGCAACAATAAACACGATCAGGATCCTTGTCTTTAACGCGTTTAAGGATACGCCGCCTAGAGCCGCCGCCCCGACGATCTTCCAGCCGGTATAGCCGACCGTCTTGACCGTCACGGCACGCCCCTTTCCTTTATATTCCTCCTGATGGATCCCGTCCCTGTATTCCGCTGCCACCTCAAGATTCTCATCCTCGAGCCCGGAGTAGATCAGCTGGGACTGCGGATGGTAGATCAGCTCCCCGTCCGCGCCGAGAAGATAGACATAGCCGCCGTTTCCCAGGGTGACACCGTCAAACAGCTGCTCCAGGCTGTCATAACGGATATCGATGAGGAGAACACCCTGCTCCGTGGACGCGCCCTCCGTGATCTCCACCGCGCGCGCCGCTGAGATCACCCAGCGGTACTGGTTCTCCCCTGCGTCGAACACCCGTTGGACATGCGGGACTGAGAAATGAAGATTCTCCGTCTTTTTCAACGCCGCCTCAAACCACGGTTCCGCTGCCGGATCTGCCCCCATCTTGAGTCTCGTGGCGGGAACGGCCTCCAAAAGCTCTCCGTCTCTGGAAAACAGGGCGATATTCTCCACATTATCCTTGTTATTGTCGTAGAGAAGCGTCATCTCCTTGTTGACGCTCTGATTCCTCAGGTCCGCATTTTTTACGATCCCGTAGTATGTGGTGTCCGAAAGCTTCATGATTCCGCGGAGCCATACATCCACAGACCGGTTCAGTTGGTCGATCAGGATCTGGTTCTCCTCCTGCATCGTATCCGACATCTGCTTTGACATCCGGCTGTACAGGGACAGCCCGATAAAGATGCTCGCCGCCAGGGCTGTCACCGTAAAGTAGACGAAGATCATATAGCGGATGCTGGTCCGTTTGAATAAGCTGCCCTCATTTTCCGGTTTCATACCTCTCTCCCCCGCCGGCCCTACGACCGGCTTCCTCTGAATTTCGTCGGTGAAACGCCGAATTTTTTCTTAAATACGTAGCTGAAATAATTCTGTTCCTGGTAGCCGACCTTTGCCGCGATCACATAGGTCTTGTCATCCGTCTTATTCAACAGCTCCACAGCCTTATTGAGACGCACATCCGTCAGGTAACCGATATAGGTCTGCCCCGTCGCTTTTTTGAACATCGTCGAAAAATAGGCGGGACTCATGTGCAGCGTCCGGCAGACCTGCTCCACAGACAAGTCCGGATCCTGGTAATTCTCCATGATATACCGCTTCGCGCGCTCCATGCTCTGGCGCGTCGTATTGTCACGCTCCTGGTCCATCGCCCCGTTGATCCTGAGTGCCGCCTCAAGAAGCCATTTTGAGAACTTCTCCCGGTTCATCACCTGCCGGATCATCATAAACGGGTCCGTCCCCATCCCGGTATCCCCAAAAAGCACTCCCATCTCCAGGTCGTACTGCTGGATGAGCTGGACCAGACAGTTCGCGGTGCTGAACATGTAGGTCTGGTACTGCCGCGCATGGACCTTCGCGTCAGACATCCTTCCGATGATCCCGGATACCACGGACCTTATCTTCTCCTCCGGACCGAATTTTACCGCCTGGATGAGGGCAGACTCGTCCTCCGCGGTAAACTGGAGCTTTCCGGTGTTCACCGGCTCCACATCGTTGATGTAGATCGTACTGCCGCTCCCGACAATTGCGCGGTAGCCCAAGGCATCGAGCGCTGACCGGAAGGACTCACAGATCAGACCGAGCTCCGTCCGGCTGTGCCCGATCCCGATCGTTACCGGGATCATCAAGATCTTCCGGATCTCCTTGCAGATATCGCTTAAGATGTCGATCATGCTGGTCTGTGAGTTGTTCTCATCGATCGCCACGATCCCGGCGATCTCCGCGTCGGCCGCCCCGGAGAACGAGAACAGGGAGAATCTGCAGTACGGTTTCAGGTTCTCCTCAAGGATCTGCATCACAGAGATCGGGATCAGCTCCCGCTCCTCGTGGAGCGGAAGGATCAGCTCCCCTGACACTTCGGAAATTTCCGCTTTCACCGCAATGGAGATCCACTTTTTCGCTCCCGCAAGTGGGATATCGTACTGTTCCAGGCGGTCATTGACCGTTTTCCCGTCCATCTGGTGGCTCACAAGATCCTTTAGGAACTGCTCGCGCAGGATCGGCAGGCTGCGTCTGTAGTTTTCCCGCAGAAGGCTCACATCGCGCTTCTGCTCGATCTCCTCGTCGAGGCTCTCCTGGATCCTCCTCAGGATCGCCGTCAGCTCCTCCACATTCACGGGCTTTAAAATATACTCCGTCACATTCAGCTTGATCGCGCGCTTCGCATAATCGAAATCATCATATCCGGAAAAAATGACGATCTTCATCGATGGATACCTCTGGCGGATCTTCTCCGCAAGCGTCAGCCCGTCCATGTATGGCATCCGGATATCCGTGAGGACCACGTCCGGCTCTAAGGCTTCGATCTTCTCCAACGCGTCCTCCCCATTCTCCGCGTCCCCGACAACGGTAAATCCAACCGCCTGCCAGTCGATCTTGCGGATAATGCTCTTACGCACTTCCTCCTCGTCATCCACAAGGATAATTCTGTATAAGTCCATTTCCTGCTCCTATCTTTTAAAAGATCTGTTCCAGATGCTTCCGGATGACCGCCGTTTCCCCATTCTGACAGCCTGCCAGACCCGGAGTGCAGAGAAGGAGCATAACGGCTCCAAAGATTACAGAGCGCCTGCCCCCTCCTGTCCTTTTCTTTCTATTCAACGCAACAAGGTCCTGCATGTATTCCATCCTTTTCATCCGCCCCGGTCACCTTGCCTGTTTCCGTGCTTTTTTATTCGCATACATATTCGCGTCCGCGCGCGCTTTTGTGTCGGAAATGCTCTCCTGCTCCTCGATCAGGGCACTGCCGTATGAGGCACCTGGGAGCATATGCAGCGATTTTTCTGTTTTTCTATGATCCAGTAAAATTTCTCCCTGCAGTATTTTTCCTTCTCCGGTTTCCTGAACAGGACGCAGAACTCATCTCCGCCGATCCGGTAACAGTTTCCATAGCGGGAATACGCCTTTTTCAGACATTCCGCGATCACCTTCAGGCACTGGTCCCCCGCCTGATGACCGTATGTATCGTTGATGTACTTAAAATTGTCGAGGTCGAGGACGATCAGCATCTTATCCTCCGGCTGGAGGTTCAGTGTCCGGTTCAGATAGCTCTTCTGGCTTAAGAGTCCCGTCAATCCATCCAGCTGGTTCCACATTTCATTGCAGTAGAGGTAATAGAGCACTGAGATCAGGGTACTTTGCCATGATATTGACCGGGCGGAGTCTTACCGGAGTCCCATCCACTATCACGGTAACCAGCTCAAGGACCGAAATCACGCCGATCAAGATGAAGGTCAGCAGAAAAGTCCTTCTCTGTCTCGGAAACAGCGTTTCACTGAAATTGACGATCATACACATGAACCCAAGGACAAAACAATTGATAACCGTCAAAGAAAAAAATAGAGATCCGGCATATCAGGTTCCTCTCTTTCAGATACTAAACGGGCACGCCGCCTTCCGGCGGCAACGCTGTTACGTATAATTATACTGTGGAAGCATATAATCGTCAAGCCAGCCCTCCGGTAGGTTTGCGCGCCCTTTCCCGTCCCGGTCCAGCCTGAACTGTGGTTTTGCCTGTCCTCTTCGTTTTTTATTAAATATCATTATACTGCTTACTACTGTTTCTGGCAATGCTGCGGTCAGGTGTTTTTAAGACATTGGGCTGTAACGAAAAAGAGTGCGCATCTTTGGCACGTCAGTGCCTGTTTTCTAAAAGACATCCAGGTCCATTCCATTCACCACAGGACCTTCGTAACCGGCATTCCGTATCTCCTCAAGGATCGCCTCGTTTCTTCTCGCCATCTCGGCTCCCACATCCACCGTGTTGTCCTGGATCTCCATGTGATAGATCCGGTGGTATGTGACGAGAAGCTTTGGTCCTGCCTTCTTCGCGATCTCTGCAAGATCCACACTCAGGGTGTGAACCTCCCGATGGTATTTCTGCCACTTCGGTTCCCTCGCGGCAAGACCTGCCGTGTATTCTACTTCATGGAGAAGAATATCACAGCCCTTTGCCTTTTCCGCAACGATCTCAAGCGGCGCGGTATCCCCACTGATCACGATCACCCGGTCCGGCGTCGTAAATTTGAAGCCATAGCTCTCAAGCGTCCCATGGCTCACCGGGAAGGCTTCGACTGTCACACGGTCATCCCGGTAGATAACTCCGGAATTTATTTCCTGTGTTTCCACCCGGTATCCCACTTCATTTGCCTTTTCAAAACCGTTGATCCGGAAATCAATATCCACCTTGTAGGCCTTTAGCAAATGCTCTGTCATATCCCGGATCCCTTTCGGTCCAAATACCCGGAGTGGTTCTTTCCGCTCCAAGACCCATGGGGTAAAGATCAGGTCCGGGTATCCTGCCGTGTGATCCGTGTGCAGGTGTGTGCAGAACGCGGTCACCAGCCTGTCCGGGCGAAGCGCGTCGATCCCGTTCCGGTATGCCTTCGCCGCCTGGCGGACGACCCCCGGACCGAAATCAACGAGGTACGCCCGGTCGCCAACAACGACCGCAGAGGACGGACCGCTGGCATCCGGGCACGCGTTCGGCGTTCCGGTACCGAGAAGTACAAGTTTTGTCTCCATCATGATTCTCTCTCCTTTTTCCCTTCCGCGCTTCATCCCTGCTTCTGTTCGTTTTCATCCTCCACATGCCGGATCGAGATTCCGGTAAAGCCGTAAAAGATGCTGAAAAACGGAGTCAGATATAACAGGAACAGATATGGGAAGAACGCAGACCATGCGACGCCGAGCGTTCCCGCCATGTATACGCAGTACCCATGCCACGGGATCATCGGTCCGGAGAGCGTTCCCGCATCCTCCAGACTTCTCGATAAGATCTCCGGGGCAATCTTTCTCTCCTTGAACAACGGTTTCATCATGTTTCCGGTCAGGACATGGGACATCGGCTGGGAACAGCTGATCAGGCTTGTGATATAACCGACGAGGAGCGTCGCGAAGATCAGGCCGCCATCGCTGTTAATCCGTCCGGTGATCGCGCGCAGGATGTTGTCAAGAACACCCAATCTGTCCAGCATGCCGCCCATTCCGACCGCGAAACAGATGATCGCCACATACTGCAGCATGCTGCTCATACCGCCACGGTTTAAGATCGTTTTCAGAACAGCCTCCTCAATCTGGGTCGTATAGCCGTTGTAAGCAACACGGATGATGCTCTGGAGCGTCGCGCTCTGGCAGAAGAACGCAACCGCACCGGCGCACACCGAGGACAGTCCCAGGGATACGATCGCGTTGACTTTACATAAGAGCAGGACAATGATAACCGCCGCCGGGATCAATGTCACAAGACCAAGTTTAAATTCTCCCTGAAGTGCCTCCGTGTAGACAAGAAGGTTTCCCTCTTCATAACCACCGGAGGTCTGACTGATCCCGAGAATGACAAACAGGACCAGGCTGATCACAAAGGTCGGCAGCGTTGTCCATAACATGGACCGCACATGATCGTTGAGCTTCGCGCCCGCAACAGCCGGGGCAAGATTCGTCGTATCGGAGAGCGGGCTTAACTTATCCCCGAACATGGCACCGCAGATGACTGCGCCTGCCACCATTCCAGGATTGATTCCCATCGCATTTCCAATCGCCATCATCGCGACACCGGCACTTCCGACCGAGCCGTAGGATGTTCCGGTCACAAGACTTAAAACGGCGCAGAATACAAGTGTCAACGGCAGGAGCCAGGTTGGATCGATCAGTTTCAGACCGCCTGCGATGATCGTGGCGATCGTACCGCTCTGGAGCCAGGTACCGATCATGACGCCGATCGCCATAAGCAGACATAGTGTCGGAACGACCACACGGATCGCGTCGTAGGCACCACTCACAACATGGTCATATTTGATCTTTAACCATTTACAAAACAGATAGATGATGATCCAGCTGAAAAACAGTCCGATCATCGGTCCTCCCGTCTTCAGCCGGATGCAGACTGCGACTGATCCGATGATCAGAAGCAGGAGCAGAAGCGACTGAGGCATATTCAGTTTCTTTTCTTCACTCATAACAATTTTCTCTCCCCTGAAACTCATTTTTCAATTTAAAGCATTAAACTTTAAAGTGCTGTATTATTATATCGAATATTCAGGAAAATTGCAAGAGCTCACACAAATTAAAATAGCCGGAACCCACAGAAATACTGGATTCCGGCTGTTTTTAACAGCTTATATGAATGATTCGATATAAGCTGCATTTTCGCTTTATGAATTATTTACCCATCTGAGCAGCAACCTCAGCTGCGAAGTCCTCGTTTTTCTTCTCAAGACCTTCACCAGTCTCGAAACGAACGAAGCTCTTAACTTCGATGTTAGCGCTGTTCTCTTTAGCAACCTGTGCTACATACTGAGCTACGGACTGCTTGCCGTCCTCTGCTTTTACGTAAACCTGGTCTAAGAGACAGATCTCTTTCATCTCTTTGTTGATACGGCCCTGGATCATACCCTGGATAACCTTCTCCGGCTTGGAAGCTTCCTTCGGATCATTCTGGATCTGAGCCATAAGGATGGATTTCTCATGCTCGATGTAATCTGCGCTTACTTCGTTGCGGTTTGTGTACTTCGGGTTAAGAGCTGCGACCTGCATACAAACGTTCTTTGCCATCTCTTTTACAGCGTCGTTTACAACATCTGTCTGAACGTCAAGAAGAACACCGATTCTGCCGCCTGCATGAATATAGGAAGAAACGAAACCGTTCTCCTCTGTAACCTGTTTGAAACGACGGATGCTCATGTTCTCACCGATGATGGAGATTTCAGAAGAAAGAGCTTCCTTAACAGTAAGGCTCTCATCTGCTGTCCACTTCTCGTCCATAAATGCGTCCATATCTGTCGCTGTTGTTGTAAGAGCCTGAGCTGCTACCTGAGCAACGTATGCCTGGAACTTAGCGTTCTTAGCAACGAAGTCTGTCTCAGAGTTAACCTCAACGATAACAGCTTTCTTCTCGTCTGCTGCCATAGCTGTGTCAACGATACCCTCAGCTGCGATACGTCCAGCTTTCTTCTCAGCGCCTGCAAGTCCTTTTTCTCTTAAGAACTCAACTGCTTTGTCCATGTCGCCGTCTGTAGCAGAAAGGGCTTTCTTACAGTCCATCATTCCAGCGCCTGTCATTTCTCTTAAATCTTTTACCATTTTAGCTGTAACTGCTGCCATGTTTCATTTCCTCCGAATCATATTAAAGAATCAAAACGTGTCTTTTCGGAAGAAGGTGCTGCCACTGACAGCACCTCCTTGGATTCCTTATAACAACTTAAGCCTCTGCGTTCTCCTCAGCTGCTTCTGCTTCCTCAGCCTCGCCCTGTTTAGCCTCGATGACAGCGTCTGCCATCTTGGAAACGATAAGCTTAACGGCTCTGATAGCGTCGTCGTTACCCGGAATTACATAGTCGAGTTCTTCCGGATCGCAGTTTGTATCAGCGATACCGATCAGAGTGATTCCAAGTGTGTGAGCTTCCTGTACACAGATTCTTTCCTTCTTCGGATCTACGATAAAGATAGCGTCCGGGATCTTCTTCATTTCCTTGATACCGCCAAGGTTCTTCTCAAGCTTCTCCCACTCTTTCTTTAACTCGATAACTTCCTTCTTCGGAAGTACGTCGAATGTTCCGTCCTCAGACATCTTCTCGATTGCTTTTAATCTAGCGATTCTGGACTGGATGGTCTTGAAGTTTGTAAGCATACCGCCAAGCCATCTCTCGTTTACGTAGTACATTCCGCAACGCTCTGCCTCAGTCTTGATAGCGTCCTGAGCCTGCTTCTTTGTACCTACGAAAAGGATTGTGCCGCCCTCAGCTGCGATATCAGCAACTGCCTTGTAAGCCTCATCAACTTTGCCTACAGATTTCTGAAGGTCGATGATGTAGATACCGTTTCTCTCTGTGTAGATGTACGGTGCCATTTTCGGGTTCCATCTTCTTGTCTGGTGACCGAAATGTACGCCGGCTTCCAGAAGCTGTTTCATTGAAATTACGCTCATGTTTTTTTCCTCCATTTGGTTGTTTTCTTCCGCCTGCATCTCACTTCCACGAACACCTGAGCTTCTCAGGCACCACTCGCAGAATCCGCAGACGTGCATAATATCAGCTTTTTCACTATATCATAAGTCATTTTTCACTGCAAGCACTTTTTTCTATTTTTTTTGTTTTTTTTCCATTACATTTGATTTCATAAAAAACAAGGTCATTCGGGCATGCGGCGGCAGGGGATTCTTCTATATATAATAGACCTTTTAATAGTCTTTTCTCTCCTTAAATCCCTCATGCACCAGATACAGCCTGATCTATCTGATATCATACAACAATTCATATTAAAAAAAGAGGCGCGGCTTTTCACCCAGCCGCGCCTCTTTTCCACAGGTCTCCCTGTCTTATTTTGTATTTACTGCCTTTAAGGCTTTTAATTCATCGAATACCACATCGTTTAAGACCTTAATGTAGGTTCCCTTCATACCGGAAGAACGGGACTCGATAACCCCGGCACTCTCGAATTTGCGGAGTGCGTTTACGATCACGGAGCGGGTGATCCCGACTCTGTCGGCGATCTTGCTGGCTACAAGGATTCCCTCGTTTCCGTCAAGCTCCTCGAAGATATGGGTGATCGCTTCTAACTCGGAGAAGGATAAGGTGCTGATCGCAGATTTTACGATCTGGACTTTTCTTGTCTCCTCGGCGTTCTCCTCGTTTACGGAACGCATCATCTCCAGGCCGACAACGGTCGTGCCGTACTCGCAGAGGATAATATCATCGATATCGTACTGCTCGTCGGATTTGTACATAAATAAGGTTCCGAGGCGCTCACCTGCGATATCGATCGGGGCGATGATTGCCTGATACTTCTTTACATTCTCCTCAGCGAATCCGAGAGTCGCAAGGTTTACATTTTCCTTGGTGGAAAGGACACTTAAGAGGCGTTCGTTAAACATTTTATCGACATAGCCGCCTACCTTGTCCTCAATCAACTCATGGATCTCATCAACACCAGGACAGATGCTGACACCCAGGACTTTTCCTTTCTTGCTGATCACGAGAATGTTCGACAGCAAAATTTCGCTTAAAACTTTACAGATGTCGTTGAATACGACCTTGTGCGAATTGTTGTTGTGGAGCAGTTTGTTTATTTTTCTGGTCTTATCCAATAATTCAACACTCATTTCCGAAAACCTCCTTTACTTTCTGATATCGTACGAATAATATTTGATCGATTAAATTGTAACACGATATTTCCAGAATTTCAAGACTTTTTCGGATAATTAAGATAACTCGAAATAAATTGTCAAGTTCTTATCACGTTTTGGAAGTTTGAACAATTGAAATTGTACCATTTGTTTACGGCAAATATCCGGCAGAGCCTCTTCTGGGCGCTCTGCCGGATCTTGATCTCGTTATATTAATCTTCTTTTTCTTCCTTATTTTCCTTCATCGGCATCACAAATCCGCACTGCTCATTGGCGCAGACGAGTTTGTTTCCTTTTTCCACCATGTAGCTGCCGCACTCCGGGCACTTCTCAGTGGATGGTTTCTGCCAGGACATGAAATCACAGTCCGGGTTAGCTTCACAGCCGTAATACTTTCTTCCCTTTTTCGTCTTCTTAATGATAACTTCTTTTCCACACTTCGGGCATGGGATTCCAGTCTTCTCCAAATACGGCTTTGTGTTTCGGCATTCCGGGAATCCGGGACATGCGAGGAATTTTCCATGAGGACCATATTTGATGACCATCCTTCTTCCGCAGAGCTCGCAGATCTCATCGGACTCCTCATCTGCGATATGGACAGTCTCCAAGGTTCTCTGCGCCTCTTCCACCGCTTCCATAAGATCAGGGTAGAAGTTTCTTACGATGGTCTTCCACGGAGTCAGGCCCTCTCCGACACTGTCTAACAGGTACTCCAGGTTCGCGGTGAAGGCAATGTCCACGATGCTCGGAAAGCACTGCTTCATGATCCGGTTAACGACCTCGCCGATCTCGGTCACATAGATGTTCTTATTCTCTTTTACCACATAACGGCGGGCTAAGATCGTTGTGATCGTCGGCGCATAGGTACTCGGGCGGCCAATGCCCTGTTCCTCCATGGCTTTTACCAGGGATGCCTCTGTGTAATGGGCCGGCGGCTGGGTAAAGTGCTGGGCGCTCACGAGATCCGCAAGCTCAAGCTCCTCACCTTTTTCCAGCTTCGAGAGGATCTGGTTTTTCTCCTCTTTCTCATCCGCCTCGATATAGACGGACATGAAGCCGTCGAACTTCAGTCTGGATGCCGTCATCGTAAACTCGTTTCCGCCCGCTCCGATCTTTACGGATGTTGTCTCATAGACAGCCGCGGACATGCGGCTCGCCGTGAAGCGCTTCCAGATCAGCTGGTAGAGGCGGAACTGGTCTCGTGCCAGGGATTCTTTTACCTTTACAGGTGTTAAGGAAAGATTTGTCGGACGGATCGCCTCGTGGGCATCCTGGATCTTTCCGCTGTTCTTCTTTGTATTTTCACCCTGGGACAGGTAATTCTCGCCGTAGTTTTCAGCGATGAAATCACTTGCCATCTTCTCTGCTTCCTCAGCCACACGGGTGGAATCGGTACGCAGGTAGGTGATGAGACCGACGGTGCCATGGCCCTTTACATCAACGCCCTCGTAGAGCTGCTGGGCGAGGCGCATGGTCTTCTGGGTAGAAAAGTTCAACGCCTTGGACGCCTCCTGCTGCAGGGTACTCGTTGTAAACGGAAGCGGCGGTTTCTTCGTGCGCTCTCCGTTTCTGATATCTGTCACGATAAATTTCTGTCCCTTTAAGGACTCAAGTAAAGCGTCAAGCTCCGCCTTGCTCTTGATCTCCGTTTTTCCATCTTTGTCATTATGAAAATGGGCTGCTGCCGGTTTCTTTGAACCCGGAGCTTTTAACATCGCGTCAAGGCTCCAGTATTCCTCCGGGATAAACGCGGAGATCTCCTCTTCCCTGTCGCAGATCATGCGGAGGGCCGCAGACTGGACACGGCCAGCGCTAAGGCCTCTCTTAACCTTCTCCCAGAGGATCGGGCTGATCTTATAGCCAACAATACGGTCCAGGATACGCCTCGTCTGCTGAGCGTCCACCAGGTTCATATCGATATCGCGGGGTGCCTTTAAGGACGCCTTTACCGCATTTTTCGTGATCTCATTGAAGCTGATCCTGTATACTTTTTTATCTTTTACCTCGTCAAGCTTTAACGCTTTCATCAAATGCCAGGAAATCGCTTCTCCCTCACGGTCAGGGTCAGTTGCGAGATAAATTTTATCTGCTTTTTTTACTTCCTTCCGAAGCTTCGCAAGGATATCTCCCTTGCCCCGGATCGTAATATATTTCGGTTCATAATCATTTTCCACATCAATTCCGAGCTGGCTCTTCGGAAGATCTCTCACGTGTCCGTTGGACGCGTCGACCTCATATGTGCTTCCCAGGAATTTTTTAATTGTTTTAACCTTTGCAGGAGACTCTACAATCACAAGACTGTTCGCCATATTCTTCACATCCTTCTGCAATCATTCCGCTTTTTTATAATATTGATTCCCGGTTCCAAAAACAAGTCCCGCAAGCTCCAGCTTTAAAAGGGCTTCCATACATTCTGTCACGGAGAGTCCGCAGAGTGCGGCGATCTCTTCCAGATATCTGGGGCGCGAATCAACCGAAGCATACACCAAATTTTCGTTCTTGGCAAGCCTATTTTGTGAAAATTTATGAATCGTTAATTTTCTTTCGTATTTCATCCCAAGGAATTCCAGCACATCCGAGGGGCTTAAAAGCATGTTCGCACCGCCCTGGATCAGGCGGTTGCAGCCACCGCTTAATGGGTCATTTGCCCGTCCCGGAAGGGCGAAAACTTCTTTTCCCTGCTCCAGGGCAAAGTCCGCCGTGATAAGGGATCCGCTCTTCTCCCTCGCTTCTATTATAATAACCGCATCAGCGAGGGCGCTGATGATCCGGTTGCGCATGGGGAAATTCATGGCGGCGGGGCGGGTTCCCGGGACGAACTCCGAGAGGATGCCGCCGTTTTCCTCCATGGCATGGAAAATTTTGTAATTTTCCCGTGGGTAGCAGACGTTTACCCCGCAGCCCAAGACTGCGTAGGTGGGCTTTCCACGCTCGATGGCGCCTCTGTGGGCATAGCCGTCCACGCCGGCTGCCATGCCGCTGATGATGTTGACTCCGGCGTTGGCGAGTTCCCCGGCGTAGAAGCCTGCCGCTTCCTTCCCGTACTCCGTGCAGGCTCTCGCGCCCACGATGGCCACCGACGGGACCTCGTTTTCCGGGAGACTGCCTTTTACAAAGAGGGCTGCCGGGCGGTCTTTATATGGAAGAAACCGGGTCGGATAGTCCGGGTCGCATTCCGCGATGACGCGGATGTTCTTCTGTGCCAGGCCGGCAAACTCCTTCCGCCATGCGGATTCGTGTTTTCTCGACTCCTGGAAGACCTCCGCACGCCGCTCCGTGAGGACTCCTGATTTCCGCAGTTCCTGGGGGCTTGCTGTCCAGGCAGACAGGCAGGTCCCAAATGTGTCTTTCAGGCCTCTGATTGTTACGCCGCCGAAACCGGGAACGTGGCAGAGGCAGTAGAGAGCTTCGCGGTCGGTGAGTGTATTACTTGTCATAATTTCATATTCTCCTTTTAATTTCCCCAGAATTTATCGCGGCTCTTCACATAAGACACTGCTTCACAGAGATCCGCAAGCCGGATTTTCTCTTCTTCTGCAAGATCTGCCGTTGTCCGTGCTACTTTCAGGATTCGGTCATGCATTCTGGCCGAAAGGGCGAGCTTTTCAAAAATTTCTTCCATAAACTTTTCTTCCTCACGTCCGAGCCCGCAGAATTTCCGTATATGACGTCCTGACATTTCACCGTTACAGCGGACATTTTCACCTGCGAAACGTTCTCTCTGGATCTTCCTTGCCTGTTCCACACGGGCACGGATTTCACGGGATGATTCGTTATTTCCACTGCTTTTGATATCTCCGTAAGTGATCGGTGCTGCCTCCACGCAGATATCGATCCTGTCTAACATTGGTCCCGATACTTTCTGTAAATACCGGGTTATTTGTCCATCGGTGCAGCGGCAGCGGGAACGGTCGGGGAAATGACCGCAGGGACAGGGGTTCATGGCTGCAACGAGCTGGAAATTCGCTGGATATGTCACGGAAGCTTCCACTCTCGAGACAGTCACCTCCCGTTCCTCCAAAGGCTGACGCAACGTCTCCAGGGCTGCTCTGGAGAATTCCGGGAACTCGTCAAGGAACAAAATACCGCCGGTTGCAAGAGAGATCTCCCCCGGCTTCGGTCTTCTCCCACCTCCGGTCAGTGCCTGAACCGATACTGTGTGATGGGGTGCCCGGAACGGACGTATCCGGATCAAAGGCTCTTTGGCTGTCAGGAGATGGCTCACACTATAGATTTTTGAGATCTCGATGCTCTCTGCGATATCAAGCCCCGGCATGATCGTCGGCATTCTTTTTGCCAGCATGGTCTTTCCAGCTCCCGCAGGACCAACGATCAAAAGATTATGTTTTCCAGCTGCCGCCACCTCGGCTGCTCTTCTGAGCAGCGGCTGACCGGAAAGTTCTGAAAAATCCACCTCGTAACGGTTCATGGAATTCTGCAATTCGTCCATATTTATCGTTGACTCCGCCTGCATAGGAAGCTTTCCCGAAAGCACCTCCAGGAGATGTCTCAGATCCCGGATCCCATAAAGTTCCATTCCCCCTATAACGGATGCTTCATTCACATTCTCCACAGGTAAAAATACACGTTTAAAACCACTTTCCCGTGCCTGGTCTGTAAGTGCCATAACCCCAGGAATTCCCCGAACAGTCCCGTCCAGCCCCAGTTCTCCGAACAAGACAGCGTCTTTGAGATCTTTCGCCCGAAATCCACCGTAGGCGGATAAAATGGCAGCGGCGATCGCGAGGTCGAATCCGGTCCCTTCCTTTCTAAAATCTGCCGGGGACAGGTTGATCGTGATCTTTTTGGGCGGCAGGGAAAGTCCGAGATTTTTGATCGCCGTCCGCACCCTGTCTCCGCCTTCCCGTACCTCGGACGCAAGGTAACCTACGAGGATCAGCCCCGGAAGTCCATCGCTGACGTCCGCCTCCACGGTCACATTCTTTCCCTCCATGCCGCGAAGGTATATGCTGTTGATTTTACTGAACAAAAAGACTCCTTTCCAAACATGTTTAAGATGTTTTTGCTTTGCTGAATTTTTCAGAACTATTTTTGACAGGTGAATTTTTCACCATTGTTGATAATATAGATGTATTTAAGAATATTTAAGAAAAATATTGGTAACTGTCCAGTAAGTCTGCGCACTTGTTGCGCTGACCGTAAGAAAACATAGGCTGGAAGGCAAAAATCCCATCAGCGAAGCT
>ERZ837487.822-NODE-822-length-42537-cov-60.661033_pt1 | contig 42537 bp, 33 predicted proteins | sample MGYA00519911_ERZ837487 | MGnify/ENA primary metagenome ERZ837487 (study PRJEB31850, sample SAMEA3708818) | human gut metagenome | biome: human gut; feature: human-associated habitat; material: faeces | place: China | collected 2014 ... | reverse complement strand
AGAGGTAACACGTTTACCCTGCTGCATCAGTTTCTTGGTACGTGCATCACGTTCTCCAATTAAAAATGCTTTGAACTGTTCCAAGAAGTCTAAGGTGATAAGATTTATATCTAATTCTTCCTTGCCAACAAATCGTACCAAGGCATTGATGGCAGTAGTGTAATTGGGTGCTCCTTTAATAGTAGCAGAAGCTATCCACTCACGACTGAACTTTATAAAGTCAATGGTCTGTTGCTTCTCTTGCTCTCCGTTTAGGAACTCAATTATCTCATCCAATGAATAATGATTTTGGTCTAATTGCAGTTTTAGACACTGTTCCCTATAATAGAGAACAAGCCTATCTATCTCTCTCTTAATGGAAGTGTCCTCTTTGAATTTGAGGGATTTAGTTAGGTCTTGTTGAGTTACAAACAGGTTGGTGGATAAGCGTTTTACCTTGCGGTCTAATGTGAATCTAATCTTGACGTTATAAGTTCCGTCAACTTTTAGTTCACTCCTTTTAATCTCAGCTTTAATAGTCAGCATATTAGCTCTATTTTAATTAGTCAACAATTAGTCAACATCTGCTTAAATTAGGAGTAAATCAACCAAGAGCAACAGATTTATATCTGGAGGGTATGCAAACAAAAAAGGCTCTATCTCGTTAGAGATGAGCCTTTTAGTTTGTGGACCAGCCTGGGCTTGAACCAGGGACCTCCAGATTATGAGTCGGGAAAAATGATATTTCTTGAGCCTTCGTTTTAACAAAAGCCCACTGACATTCAATCATTTACATTTTTATCTTATTCAATGAAACTCTAAAAATACCCCTAACTCAAATAGTTTGTTTACGCATTGTTTACGCAGGAAAACACCAGACCACGATAAGTAAGGCATTGCAAAACCGCCCTAATTTATCCTTTTCTGTTTACGCAAATAGCCTGCGTAAACAAATACTGTAGAATGAAGAACAATCATACTTGTTTAAGTCTGAAAGTTAAAAATCATCATAGAGTCTCGTTTCGTATCATGAATTTTTGAATAAAAGCAAAATATATCATAACTTTGTACACGGAAGAAATAAAAAAGCCCGTTGTGGTCAATGTAAGTCGCGCGATTTGAGGGCAGCGCCAATGTTAAAACTTACATAAGAGTTATTATGTGGTGACCGATTAGCACCGGCCCGGCACCATCTACAGCGACATAATAGACTCGAAGATTGTCCCCTAGCTGCACTTTGGCTGCTATCATATAGCGGTTCACGTGGCATTTGGGGACATTGTATCTACGAAATAGCCGCGTAATTAACAAGATGTTTAATTCAAAAAGCTATTTCAAATGGCCCAACTTACAAAATCCTTACCCATCATCAAAGAGCGTAATTGTAATGCTTCTTTAGTCCTTGACACTCGTACTAATCGTAAAAACGCAAACGAGTATCCTCTTGCTATTCGTTTCACTGTAGATCGTAAAATCTTCTACCACTCCGTCGGAAGTTCTTATTCTGAAAAACGATTCTCTGATATATGCAATGCTTCCAAAAGTAATTCAGAGAACTATCGTATTCAAAAAGAATGGAAAGACACATACATCCCCAAATTCAAAGCTTTATTGGAAAATCTCAATAAAGGAGGATTCCTCACATTTGAGATGGTACGTTCAGCTATCACGACTGGTAAGTCAGATATTACAAACAACACAAAAGATAATTCCTTTTTTGAGATTTGGGACACTATCATCCATGAACTAAAAACGAACGATAACGGTATTCGTTTTACCACATCTGAAAGTTACGAATGTGCCTTGAAGTCATTCAAAAAAATCTTAGGAGAGAATGCGATTGTCGGCTTCAATATTAGTGCAGCCGAGATACAAAAATGGAAAGAAGGCATGCATAATGGCATTAAAGACAAGGATGGTAAAATCATTGGAAAGATAAGTGATACCACAGCCGGAATTTATCTGCGAGCTTGCCGTGCTGTATGGAACAGATGTCTTAGAGAAGGTTATCTGAAAGATGTTCCATATCCCTTTTCAAACAAGAAAGAAAAAGGATTAGTCAGCATTCCTAAAAGTGCCAAGCGCAGGCAAAACTATTTGAATGTTGGTCAAATGACTGAACTCTATAGACTATTTGAATCAAAAGAATACCCTACTCACTGGCCTGAAGAGTATAGACAGAAAGCACATTATTCTTTAGGATTATTCTTGGCACAATATCTATGTAATGGTTTTAACCTTGCTGATGCAGGCCGATTAACTTACGATGCTTACTATTACCAGAATCAAGGCAAAGCTTTTCGATTCAACCGTAAAAAAACAGCTGGCAGAAGCCAGGATGGTTCTGAGGTTATTATTCCTATTATTGAGCCATTGAAATACATATTAGATGAAATTGCTGCTAAACCTAACAGAGATGGCTTTGTCTTTCCCGATATTCTAAAAGGAAGCACTTCGGAAGAGGAACGAAGAAAGCATACATCACAAGAAAACTCCAATATTAAAGACCGAGTAAGAAAGATTTGTTTGGAAGTATTACATTGGGATGAATCAATTTCTCCATCAGGAACATGGTGCCGACATTCTTTTGCGACGAACCTACGTAATGCTGGAGTGGAATTAGATTATATTTCAGAAAGTATGGGGCATGCCGTAACCGACCATAGCATCACGCAAATATACATAGAGCACTATCCTCTAGAAAAACAGATGGAATACAACTCTAAGCTATTGAATTTAACTTCACAAACAACCAAGCGAGACGAATTGATAGCACAATTATCCAGCCTTAGCATTGAAGAACTGAATTTGTTGCTTTCAAAAATGAAGAATGTATAACCCATAAAAAAGAACGGCATGTTTGATTTTAATACACTATTCCCCTCTTCCAACATTAAAGCCCAGAAGGAGAAAGCCGATATGATAATCCGTTCATGGAAGGCTGAGCATGAAAAAGAATACGCCATCTTCATAGAACGAATTGACAATATAACACATGGTGACCTATCCATCTTATATGATTTGTTTCTTTTGGTTGAAGAATGTGTTCCACCAGAAGAAGAACGTCAACCAATTCCTTTTGTTTCCAAACCAATAACAGAATACCATGATGACATCTGGAATATGATGCCTTTGGCTGTTAAATCATATGTTACTGACATTACTAAAAATGGCAACGTGTATCAAACTAACAATCTGCCGATTGAAGAGCAATGCAAAGAATTGGTTAAGGATTGCTTAACTTTTATACAATCTGCTTCTGATTTGGCTATAGGATTCTTGCACATCTTAAGGGAACTAGTCGTTACCCAAAAGCATCCGCTAATCTATTGTATGTATTACTTCGTAGTCTTTGATTACGGACTTACACGTATCACGCATATTTTAGACAAGATTGCAACTACAGAAAATATCGACCAAGAAGATTTATTAATGATTCGTACATGCATTGGCTATATTGTCCCCAATAGTATGGAACTCGGGAAAGAGACGAAGCAATCATGGGAAGATGCATCAGAAAAATGTGATTCTGAACTTTGGAAAGAAATAGCCTTTGCTTTACGGAGTTCAAAGGGAAATCGTGGCATCAAAAAATCAATATTAGCAATCGATGAATTGTTAAATGGGGATAAGGAAGCATTAAAGACTTCCATCAAGCAATTTCTCTTCAAGCATCCCGAACCTATCGCATTGGCTTATTTGTTGAGAGCACTAATCAATGCAAATAAGATTAATGCAAATTTGAAATACACTTCTTTTCATCGGGCTATTGAACAATTCTCTGGTAAAAAATATGGGATAGATGTCCCTCAAAAACGCTTTGGAGAATTGAAAATGTTTTCTTTAAGGCATTCTCAAAAGGGTAAAAGTTTTAGTCGAGCCAAAGAAATCGTTGACGAATGGACAACCATATTCAGGAATATCTCTTAGAATCTATTTTCAAGCAAGCAGGGTAATTGGAACTTTCCGATTACCCTTTTTTATTTCTACAACAACGGAAATCCATAAAAAACAATCGGTTTTATTAAGGTATAAATAATCCGACCAATCTCCTTCTTTAATCCAACTACATTTGCTCTCGAAATCGATTTCATAGAGACTATTAGAGGTTTTATCAACAACCTATGATTTAAATTTAAACAAAAGGAGATTTTATGACTAACAACGTTGACTACAATCAGTTGCTTCAAAAACCGATAGCAATGATGACCGGTGAAGAACTTACCTTTCTTATCAAGAATTGTGCATCAAACAATACCCCCTCACCAACGATTCTGCAACAAAAGAATTATTATGGCATAGAAGGAATTGCACAGGTGTTTGGATGCAGTGTTCCTACCGCCAATCGTATAAAGAAAAGTGGTGTCATAGATGACGCTATAACACAAATTGGGCGAAAAATCATAATCGATGCAGAGAAAGCTCTCGCATTGGCAAAAGCGGCCAAATTAGGCAAAAGGATATTATAAAAGTAGGGAAAGAATATGGCTAAAAAGAATATCTCAAGTATCATCCTTCATTTGGACAATAGATTTGCTATCAATTGCTTGTCCGATGAAAAGGCTGGTCAACTATTCAAAGCGATTTTGCAATATGGCTATGATGGGAGTTTACCTGATTTCCCGGAAGACACAATGCAGGGGTTATTCGCAATGTACCAGGTACAAATAGACCGGAACAAAGAAAACTATGCGGAGACGTGTGAGAGGAATAAACGAAATGCAGAATCCCGTTATAAGAAAAATTCCACAAAGAATTTCGACGATAAAATAAACCAAGTGGCAGCGACTTCTCTTTCTCGTATACATTCGGATGCGACTGCATACAATGGCATACAAACGAATGCCCCTCCATGCCTATATAATAATAACTCTAAAGATAACAATAATGATGATTCTAAAGATACCATCATCAATGAGGTACAAAGTACAATCGTGAGAAATGAAAGCAAATATACCTTTGATAAGATTTGGGCCATGTACGGAAAGCCTGTTGGAGATACCGAAATCCTAAAAGGCATATGGAACAACCTTTCCGAAACTGACAAAGAAGCCATATTTGCCTATGTACCTCAATACATTCAATCTCGAGAAGCCAGATTCAGGAAAAACTTTATGAATTTCTTAATCCAAAAAACATGGGTAACTGAACCAATAAAAAAGGACATCAATGAAACAAATATCATCAGTACTACATCAAATAGGAACAGAGGAGAAAATACAAAAATCGAAGCAATGGAACTCATGCAAGAACTCATTGCAGATAACCAACCCATGTAAGTTGCCAGCAGTTCAAAAGGTTCTTGACACCTATGGCACATGCGAATCTTTTTTGTTAGCAAATTCACCAAACAAACAACTCAATATTTGCAACGACTCGAACTTGTGCTATTTTGGTGACTCTCCGACATTATCCATCGTCAGACTGGCTTATGGCACCAATATCCCAGAAGCATGGCTTGTCCCACAATTGTTGGATGCGAGTCTATTTTGCGGGCTTAAACAGGATATCGATAAAAGCCAAATGCGGACGCTGGCTACTATTATAACCAACGATTACCATTGGCTTAAAATCGACGAACTGCTGTTGTTCTTCTTCCGGTTCAAATCAGCGCACTATCTGCACTTTTACAGCTACTTTGACCCTCACGTAATACTTGGAAGCCTTAAAATGTTCATCAACGAAAGAGCTAGAGCGTACGAGCGTAAGGAACAAGAAGAAAGAGAAAAAGAGGCAGAAAATTGTAGGCGAAATGCCATTACTTACGAAGAATACTTACGTATGAAAGATGAGAACACCTATAAAAAACGGAATGACGGAGGAATGTAGTTTTTTCGGTTAGCAAGTTTATGTTTTGGTAATCCCAAAACCTCGAATCAACCGTTCCTCACACTCCACAACATACAAACTTTCAACCGAAAAAAATGAATACCAACGATAAGAATAAAGGCGGAAGACCGCAACTGACAAGAGTAGAAAAACGCAGTGAGATTTTCACAATCAAATGTACACCTATAGAGAAACATACCATCAAAGGAAAGGCTAAAATGTCTGGAGTCAAGCCAGCTGAGTACATCAGAGAATGTGCAGTAAATGGAAGCATAAAATCCAGATTGACTTCGGAAGAAGTAAAGCACATAAGGGTATTAGCTGGTATGGCCAACAACTTGAATCAATTGGCTAAGAGTGCGAATACTTATGGCTATCTTCGTGTGGCAACTGAAGCCGGCCATTTGATGGATGAAGTGGATAACATTATTAAAAAGATTAGAGGATGATTGCAAAGATTATGAAACGTAGCAGCTTTGGTAATGTTGTAAACTACGTCTTCAAAGATGGCAAAGATGCAAAGTTATTGGCATCTGATGGTGTCCGTACAAATACTCAACAAAACATCATTGCATGCTTCAATGACCAGGCTTCACAAAACAGCAACGTGAAAAACATGGTTGGGCACACAGCACTGAGTTTTAGCGAGAATGACAATCATAAATTGACTGACGAACGAATGGTTAAAATTGCGCATGAGTACATGGAAAAGATGGGCATCAAGAATACGCAATACATTATAGTTCGTCATTTCGATAGAGACCATCCACATATACATATTGTGTACAATCGTGTGGATAACGATGGCCATACGATTAGTGATAGTAATGACCAAATCCGAAGTGCCGCCATTTGCAAACAGATTACCTTACAGTACGAATTATACATGCCTAAAGGTAAAGAAAAAATCAAGTCTAATAGATTACACGGTATGGATAAAGAAAAATTTCAATTATATACATCCATCTCGGATTCCTTGCACAATTGTAATAATTGGGGCAGTTTCCAGCGTAAACTTGAAAGAAGAGGGATTGGCATTTCATTCCGAAGAAATGAAAACGGCAATGTGCATGGTGTATGCTTTACTATAGAGGGCCACACCTATAGTGGTTCAAAAATAGATCGTAGCTTGGGTTACAATAAATTAGTTAATGTGTTAGGAAAGACAAATCAGTCCCAACAGGACCCGCAAGAGTTAACTCCAAATACGTTTGCTCATGTTTATCAAGAAAAGTTGGATGATGGAAGTGTCATCCGAATATATGAACCCGAGAACACAAATACTGATAATGGACCATCATTAGGAGAAAAACTTGTAAATGCTGCTATTGAGTTCGCATTACAACCTCATGTTGTGCCTTCATCTGGTGGTGGAGGTGGTGGTTCTTCCGATGATGAAGAGAATGACAAAGACAATAAAAATAACAAACCGCGTAAATTTAGAAGAAGATGAAGAAAGAAAACGAAAATGCAGCTTTGCTATCAATGTTTGATGAGCTAGTAAATGAGGCAAAAAAGAACCGCCAGGCAATACTACAAATACAAAATACCATTCAACAATATGACGTTGGGAAAATCGTAGATGAATCCATCTTTATTGCACTCAATGAGAAGTTCCCCAACAAGTCTCAAATAGAGAAAGACGAAGAAGCCAAGCGTCATCATCAAGCTGTGGCAAATTGGACAACCCAGAGAGAGAAGAATCTTTTTGAGCAATACATCAAACCTACTCTTACCCCTCTAAATGGTATTGAAAATAAACTGATAACTATAGCAAACGGCCTTATCAAAGAATATCGAAAGGAACGCGAGTCACAAAAGGTGGCATATTACAAAACAATAGCGATAGTTATACTCAGCTCGCTATTATTGATATCTATCCTTATAATTTGTCTCGTATAACACGAAGTCCAATAGCATAAAAGCCATTTGCTATTGGACTTTATTCATAAACCACTCTGTTTTGCGAAAATTCTCCGCAAAGTTTCTTTAATTTAATGAATAATTATTAATTTTGCGTTTGACGCAATAAAAATGGCAGAGAATATGAAAGATTTGAATCGAATAAAAGTCGTTCTCGTAGAAAAGAAGAGAACAAACAAGTGGTTGGCAGAACAGTTGGGGAAAGACCCTGCTACCATATCCAAATGGTGTACCAATACATCGCAACCCGATTTGGCAACTTTGCTCCAAGTAGCCAATTTGCTTGAAGTGGACGTAAAAGACTTACTCAATTCTTCAAGAGAAGAAGAGTTTAAAATCGTGAGAGTATAATCTAAAGGAGAGATTACAATGAAGATATTGAAGCAATACATACCAACTGGCGCTCGCCACAAGCTACTGTTCACTTCGCATCATGCCGAAGGGATGAACTTTGTGGATATAGGTGCTTTATTGGCTAGTGCTATTGAGTCTTCATTATCCAATCGACATCTTTCTTTCGTTGCTGAAGAAGAGTTAGAAAAGATTATCAAGGCAAATGTATGCCATAGTTCCGAGATTGGAGATTACATCGCCATCCGCGATATCGGTATCCTATTTGAACCTGCTTTAAGACTCGATTTACATGCAAAATTCAGTACATGGTCAAAAGCATACGTGCTTATTGTAGATAGTGCTGAAGGAACAATCCAAAAGGACATCTTCTATTTGGCGGGTGATACAGACTCTTCTTACAGAATAAATTTATCTGACATATCCTATAAAATTCATTACGATGAAATATAAAGACCTTATTCAATTCGACCCCATCGACGAAATTATCAAGTTCGGACAACTTGACAACGATGATTACCGTGCGAAACTCGTCAAGAACTTTGTATGTTCCAATTTATATGAAACCCATATCATACCACAAATTTGTGCCAAGCTTGACTTGAATGCTACTACCGAGACCAAAGGTATCCAGATTGTGGGTAACTATGGTACGGGTAAGTCTCACTTAATGTCGTTATTCTCTATCATTGCTGAGAATGCAGACTATCTGCCATTGTTACAAAGTCAGAAAGCGAAGGATTGGTTGAAGACGATAGCCGGTAAATACATGGTCTATCGTTTTGAATTGGGTAATAATCAAGAGTTATGGGATATCGTATGCTACCAAATAGATAAGGCATTGGCAGCATGGGGAGTAGATTATTCAATTACGGATGATACGACACCTGCTACCTATTCCGAAAAGCTTCAATTAATGATGGCTGCTTTCGAAGAGGTATATCCAGATAAGGGCTTTATGTTGGTCATTGATGAAATGCTTTCTTATCTGAAAGGCCGTAGTGAACCATCGAAGTTAAACCGTGACTTGGCGGTACTCCAGGCCTTGGGCCAGATGAGTGACCGCACTCATTTTCGTATGGTGTTTGGTGTGCAGGAATTGATATACCGCTCGCCAGAATTCCAATTTGCCAAGGAAATGTTGAGTCATGTCAATGAACGCTATATAGATTTGACAATCCAAAAGGAAGATGTACAGTTCATTGTACAACAACGTCTGTTGCAAAAGAATGAACACCAGAAAGCACAGATACGCCAACATCTGTCGCAATTCACCGTGATGTTTCCTCACATGAACAACAACTTGGATACATACGTCAACCTCTTCCCCGTTCATCCAAGTTATTTTGAAAACTTCTCTCTTATCCGTATCGGTAAGAGCCAGCGCGAGGTGTTGAAGACACTTTCCCGTAAGTTTGCCAGCATCATGGACAACGAAGTGCCTGATGCAGAACCCGGGCTTATCTGCTACGACTCTTATTGGAAAGACATGTTGAGCAATGTAGATTTGAAAGCCGACCCGGATGTAAGTAAGGTCAGCGATATTGCTGCACTCATCGACCAAAAGATTGAAGACAACTTCACCCGTGGATTGGCTCCCAAGAAGAAATTGGCTCATCGTATCGTAGCTGCCGCATCCATAAAGATGTTGCAAGCAGACCTCAGTCATGCCAATGGCGTAACAGCTGATTCTTTGGCAAACGACCTTTGTCACATCGATATCACTTGTGAGAATTACGACGAATTGGTTGACCTTGCTTTTACCCGTGTGCTTGACTCCATCGTTTCTGCTACCATCGGACAATACTTTGAAAAAGGTGAGAACGAATATCATTTGCGCATCGAAGGTGGTGTCAACTACGAGCAAAAGGTAAAAGACTACACCTTGCAGATGAGTCCTGAACAAAAGGATGAATACTTCTTCAAGTTCTTGGCAGAGGTACTTCCTGTAGAAGGTGATACTTACCGTACCGGTTTCAACATCTGGCCACACGCTATCGAATGGCAATCACACAAGTGCAACCGTGCCGGTTATATCTTTATGGGCAATCCGAACAGCCGTTCTACTACCCAACCGCAACAACACTTCTATATCTATTTCATGCCGATATTCAACAATACGGCAAAAGCACATGGTGCCGAGATAGATAGTGTATATTTCATCATGGATGGTTTGAGCGAAGAGTTCAAACAAAAGGTTACACTCTATGGTTCTGCCCTTTCACAAGAAGGAAGTGCCAGCAGTGATGAAAAGCCTAAATACAAATTGTTGCGTGACAAATACTTCAAGGAAGCACGTAATTTGTTCAATGCTCAATTCCTCAGCAATACCCAAGTGGAATATGTGGGCGAGCAACATCCTTTGCAGGTAATGCAGGGAGCACAAGGCGATTCTAAGATTGACATCGTAAGCAATGTGACCTCTTTCATCATGGAGCAGCAGTTCGAAGCAGAGAACTCTTGCTATCCGAAATTCACCGCATTGTTGCAACCACTTACAAAAGAAAATCGTGACAACATGTTACGTTCGGCTCGTTCAAAGATAGCCAATCCTACTACCATGAACCGCAATGGTGAAGCCATCTTGATGGGACTCGGTTTGTGGGAAGACGGTCATCTTTCTACCGAACATTCACAATATGCCCGTAGCTTGAAGCAAAAATTGGAAGCAAAAGGGGGTCAGGTGGTTAATCGTGACGAGATTCTTGAACTCTTCTTTGCCGATACCCACGAATATATTTCATCGGACTTCCATATTGAAGCCGATTTGGAAATGCTTGTCATGGGTACAATGGCTGCTTTGGGTGAGATAGAAATCGTTCTCAATGGTGGCAACAGAATCAATGCAAGCAACATTGCCAGCTTCAACAACTTGGCACCACAGGATTGCTATACCTTCTCTAATATTTGTCCACCTAAGGGCATCAATATTCCTCTGATACGTGAATTGATGATTGGCTTCTTGGGCATTGACCGCACATCGGAATTGGATAATCGTGAAAGCAGTGTGTTTGCCGACTTGTCAAGCAAAGCCAAGCAGATGGAGGAGCGTGTTGTTGCATTACAATACAAGATAAATGGTGGATATCGTTTCGCTGGAAACATTGAAATCATATCAGAAGAGGATGCCCGACAACTCAACCATGAATTTGATAAACTGAAAGGCATTGCCAATCAAATTCAACGTTACAACTCCAAAGCCAAGATGCGTAACATCGAATGGCCTATCGAATTGGTTCGTACTGCTATGCAGGAAACACGCATGAAGTTGGAGAATACAGAGCGCACATTGAAGCAGCTAAGAGAGTTTGAATCCTATATTTCATACTTGCGTACAGCACTTTCCAACATCAATGAACCGACACTTCGTGGCGACATTTGTGAGGCCATTGAAAAAGTCAAGGAAATAGTAGATAAGGGCGAAGCAGCCAGAAACACTTATAAGACCGAACTGGATGCCATCAAGAACCGCTATGCCGATTGGTACATGGGTGAATATCTCAAAGCTCATGTTTGTGAAATGGACTACCAAAAGGCGCAAGCGCTCAAAGCCGCGGAAGAGTATAGCGTATGCGAAATTGTTTCAGGTGCATCATTTATCAACCCTGCACAATATGAGCAGTGGAAGCAGAAACTGAATCGTCTTAAACTGGCTAATCCACAGGTAACCAAGCAAAGCATTCTCTATGCTCCTACCTCCGTGGATAGTTTCAATCCAACTATTCAGCGTAGCCAATTGCCGGAAGTGGGTGCTTTGAAGGATGAATTGAAAGGCATCTATGAAGAATATGTAAAACAATTCCATGATGCATTGGAAGATCCTATGACTCGTCGCAATCGTGATGTACTCAATAACGACGAAAAGAGTTTGGTAGAACAATTCGAGAATAACCAAATTTCTTTGAATCGTCAATTTGCACGTCCATTGATGGAGGCTATCAGCAAACTTCAACATAATTTCACCAAGATTGAGATTACTCATGATGATATGCTCCGCATCTTCTCTCGTCCAATGACTAAGCAACAAGCTATTGATGCTTTGACTCTGTATATCGAAGAAAAGAGTTATGGGAAGCGCCAAGAGGACATTCGTATAATAATCAAGTAAATGTAACATGATAGACGATAAATCATATAACTTTGAATATAAAAACACTATAATTCCATTAAAAGATGCTGGGAGTGATAGTGATAACAAAATTGTAACTGAGTTCAACTCACTGATAGCTGAGTTGGATCTTAAATACCATTTTGCAAAGTTGTTTCATTTATCAGAAACTGACTGGGAGAATTATCCTATAAGTCTTCATTATAAGGATTCCTCTCTCACACTAAAAGATTTTGTAAAAGAAAATATCGAAAAATCAGAAGAATTAGAATTGCTGAATTCTATAAACGGATTGGAAAAGATACATCAATTGAATATGACAGAAAACTTTCTAAATTCATCAGGCAATAAAGAAATGATAGCCGTGTGTACAGAAACACTCCGTTTATTCCAAGATGTATATAACACATTCGCATTAGCAAGAATCTCTTTTTTAGAAGGATTCATGAAACTTCATCTATATAGTACTTTGAAATGGGAAAGCGGTGCCTATGGGCAATATTGGATAAGGACTTCATATCTAAATAATGCCATCATGTGGTATAATTCATGTTTTGATATACTGCTTCAAACTTTATGGATTGGAAAAAGATATTATATGAATATATTTCAATTGGAAGATTTGTGGCTAAAATATGATGATGTCCTAGCAAAGTGCAGAGAAAATAAAATTCCAGAAGAATGTTTTAAATCATTTGCCAATGAAAGTTGTGTGAAATTTGTTCGACTATCAGCAAACAAACTAAAACACAGAAATGGATTAAGATATAAAGAATTCTGTGACCCCAATCTTATCATGTTTGCTTTGGGTGATTATAATTCAAAAAGTACAGAAGCATCTACAGGTATCGAGGAAGTTATAACAGAATTAACTTCCTATCATAAGGCTTTTGTTGCTTTAGTTGATGAGGTAAAAGAGATAATTAGTACAGAGTTTAAGAACAATTATAACATTGCCATATAACAATGAGTAACCTGGATATAAATTTGTTTCGTGACGAGGAGTTTGAAGAAGTAAAACTGACTCCAGAGAAGGTCGTTTGCCTTGGTATGGAATTTGAAAGCGACGATGCACGTCGTGCCTATTTCCGCGAAGAACTTCGCAAGAAACTGCCCGAGCTACGCCAGATAGAAGGATTCCCTATTGGAGAGGATGAAGATATTGTCAATCTCTCTGACCCCCCTTATTATACAGCTTGTCCTAACCCTTGGCTCAATGACTTTATTGCTGAATGGGAACAGGAAAAGACCGAATTGGAGAAACAAGGGAAGCGTAGTGTGGATTTTAAAGTAAACGAACCGTATGCTAGTGATGTAAGTGAAGGTAAGAATAATCCTATTTACAATGCGCATTCATACCACACTAAAGTACCACACCCTGCAATTATGCGATATATTTTGCATTATACCCAACCAGGTGATATTGTGTTTGACGGTTTTTGTGGTTCTGGAATGACAGGTGTTGCAGCTCAGTTATGTGGCTCGCAAAAGGATGTATTGGCCTTGAATGAAAAAGATGCAAAAGTGGGGGTACGTCATGCTGTTTGTTCAGACCTATCTCCAATTGCATCATTAATCGCTGCAACTTACAATCTAAAGTTTGACCCAATAACTTTTGAACGTAAAGCAACAAAGATTCTTAACCAAGTAGAAGAGGAACTAGGATGGATGTATGAAACAGAGGTCAATGGTAAGAAAGCAAAAATTAATTATACTATTTGGAGCGATGTTTTTACTTGCCCATCATGTGGAGATGAAATAGTATTATGGAATGAATCGGTAGATTTAAGTAATGAATTAATGAGAGATTCTTTTCCATGTCCTCATTGTGGCACAAATTGTTCAAAGAAGAATTTAAACAAAGCATGGGAAACCATTTTTGACCCTATTTTATCATCAACTGTTACAAATCTTAAAAAGAGTCTTGTTAGGATAAATTATACACTTTCAAAAAAACGTGGAGAAAAAGATGCCGAAGAATCTGATATTAATATATTAGACAAGATTAAAGTTTATGATATACAAGAAATAACTGCTGTAAAGTTACCTAATGGAGAAAAAACAAAAGCCATAAGAAGTTCTAATCAAATAGAGTATTTACATCATTTTTTCACCTATAGGAATTTCATCTTATATAATAAGGCATATAATCTCGTAAAAGGTGATGTAATGCTTGAAACATGGTTTACTTCAACTTTGCAAAATGGTTCGTCAATGTATAAATTTAGATTGGATAGGAAAGGTGGTATATTAAATGGAACTTTTTTCATTCCATCATTAAACATTGAACAGAACCCTCTTAGATTATTAAAATCTAAATTAACAGATTTCATAAATGGGCATTACGAAACAAGAGGGAATTCTGCAATAAGTGTTAACTCTGCTACATCATTAGCAACGATGCCAAGCTCTTCAGTAGATTACATCTTCATTGATCCACCTTTTGGGGCAAACATTATGTACTCGGAATTGAGTTCTATTTGGGAGGGATGGCTAAAAGTCATGACTAATAATAAGGAAGAAGCTATAATTAATAATATTCAGCATAAGTCATTATTTGAATACCAAACTCTGATGAATAAATCATTCAAGGAGTTTTATCGAGTACTAAAGCCTGGCAAATGGATTACTATTGAGTTTAGTAACACTAGTGCGTCTGTTTGGAACTCAATCCAAAATGCATTACAAGGAGTTGGATTTGTTATCGTAAATGTAGCCGCCATTGATAAAAAGCAAGGTTCATTCAATGCTGTAACTACAACAACTGCTGTAAAGCAAGATCTGATTATGACTTGTTACAAACCAACAGACGAACTCATCAACAAGTTCGAGCAATCCACAGATAAGTCCGTCAATGCTATGGACTTTATTGAAGAATTGCTCTACCACTTACCGGTGCATTTGGAAAAGAACAATTCAACAACAGCCGTAATTGAACGTAGTCCAAAGATTCTTTACGACCGATTGATTTCATACTATGTGCAACATGGTTATGCCATCCCAATGGATGCACAAGAATTCCAAAAGGCATTGCGTGAGCGATTCATTGAGCGTGACGGAATGTTCTTCACCGCATCGCAAACGGTAGAATACGAAACAAAGAAAGAAAAGACAGATGGCGTTGTACCTATGGCACTCTTCATCAGCAGTGAAGCCGAAGGCATTGAATGGCTAAAGCGTGAACTTACAGAACCACAAACCTACCAAGAAATTCTCCCTAACTGGATGAAAGACATGGTAGCCCCCAAGAAGGGTGACGTACTACCCGAACTTGCCACTATCCTTGAAGAAAACTTCATCAAAGACGAAGACGGCAAATGGCGTAAACCGGATGCAGAAAAGGCAGCCGACCTCGAAATACTCCGTGGCAAGAAGTTGATGAAGGAATTCAACCTCTACCTCGAACAAGCATCAAAACCCAAAGCAAAGCGCATGAAAGACACTCGTTTGGAAGTGCTCCGCTATGGCTTCAAGGAATGCTACAAACAGAAGAACTATCAAGCCATCGTCACCGTGGGCGACCATATACAGGAATCACTCCTCCAAGAAGACGAAGTATTGTTGCAGTACTACGACATCGCTTCGATGAGAGTGTAAGGAATTGATGGTATATTTGTAATTGATTAGAAATTGTTGAGTATGAAGAAATATACAAAATTAAGCGTTCAGTGGTTCTATAATCTATTAGAACGTGGCGAATGTGACATTATGGACTTCAAAGAACAATTGGAGGACAAAATGTTATTTGGCAAATCATTGAAAAATTTCGCTCCAAAATACGATGAAACAGCAAGAGACGTGGTTGCCTTTGCTAATAACAAGGGAGGTTTCCTCTTTATAGGCATTGTGGATGGAACAAAAGAAATCAACAACGATTTTATATATGATAATGAGAAAGTTTTTGACCTTATCCATCAGGTACAAGACCGTACGGAACCAACAATAACCTTAACTCCACATAAGATTAGAGTTAAAGGCAAAGATTTACTTGTCCTTGAAGTCCCATTCTCTACACAGCTCCATCGTACAAGCCGTGGAGAATTTCTAATACGTAGCAACGATGGCAATCGTCCTATTGAGCCATATGAAATGGCAACTATCATGTCAGAAAAAGGACTTATTGTATATGACCAAAAAGAATGGCGTATATCTGGAGATTGGATAGATGAAACTCGTTTGCAAAATCTTCTTGGATTAATTGAAGCGAGGGAACCAGATAGTCCTTATTTGGATAAAACTCGTGAAGATTTTCTTGATTCACTTGGAATGACAAAAGGAGATGGAAATGAAGTATTACCTACAACAACAGGCATTCTCTTTGTTGGTAATCAAAACGCATTAAAAGAGTTGCCTTTCTATCAGGTAAAATACATCCATTATTTTGCTGATGGAACGTACAAACCATACGAATACAAAGGCAACATCATAGAAGTAGCTAAAAGTTGCTTTGCGCAATTAAAAGCTGAAATCCGCCAAAAGGAGTATGTATTTGGATTGTTCCGAGAATATGTTGAAGACTATTCAGAAATTGTGATTAGAGAATTACTTATCAATGCTTTGGCACACAGAAGTCTAAGTAGGCAACAAATTGTTGAAATACGCAAATTTGATGATGGAGGGTATCTGGAAATAGAAAGTCCTGGACCTTTCCCGGAAGGCGTTACTAAAGATAATTATTTACGCAAGACCAATCCACGCAATCCTAACGTTATGGATATTTTACGTGAAATAGGATTGGCCGAAAAAGCAGGAAGTGGATTCGACAAAATATTCACGGACTTGCTTAAAAAAGGGAAATCGCTACCTGAACCTGAAGAAACTGAAACATCTGTCATTTTCCGTATAAAAGCTGATGTGGTATCTGAAAAACTGATAGAACTATCATTGCAATACGAAAGTCAGGTTGGTAAACCAATGAAACTTGATGAGTTGTTGATTCTTTCAGAGATTATCAACCACAAACAAGTAAAAGTTGCAGACCTAGCTCTGTCTCCTAACATCAGCCCCTATAGATTGCAAGCGATACTCGATAAACTTCACGATTTGGAATTTATTGAGCCAACTGGTAAAACTTCAGGATTGGCATATATACTCCATATCAGTAAACGTGCAAATATGGGTGATAAGATAGAGTATGTGAACACAAAAAAACAAGAGAAAGCTCGACAAAAAGAAGCTATACTACGCTATTTGGACTCCATAGATACGATAAATAATACAGAAGCACGTATGCTGTTGAAATTGCAGGAAAAAGATCGTTCTAGAGTTTCACGTCTGTTTTCAGAACTAGTAGAAGAAGGCGAGATTTTGCAAACGGAAGATAGCATATCTAACAACGTGAGATACAAGAGGATACAAAAAGATTAAAGTAAATTCCGTTTGCAGTTCCGTTTGCAGAAAACAAGATTTGCAAACGAAATTGCAAACGGATTTGCAAACGGTTTTTAAATGGTTTTAGGGCGAATAGAATGAAATATAAAGGCAAAAACATAGAGGTGATAGGTAGCAAAATGCTATTTGGGAAGGAAACTCTTTGGATTCATATCCTTGAAGATGATTCCTTTGCACAGGTATTGCGCTCTGACTTAGAGGAAGATATGCCGGAAACAAAACATTCAGGCATGTCATACGTGCGGTATATTGCTATAGCTGCACGTATCAAAGAAGAAATGGCGCAGAAACGCTTATTAGCACCCTATGAAAGTAGCCTTATTCCCTTGCCACACCAGATATTGGTACTGGAGAAAGTGATGCAAGGAGTTCAAACCCGTTTTATGCTTGCCGATGAGGTGGGTATGGGTAAGACCATCGAAGCGGGATTGGTGCTGAAGGAAAAGAAACTACGCGGAGAGATAAAACGTATTCTCTTGATTGTTCCTAAATCAGCCATGATGCAATGGCAGCAGGAATTAAAGGAGCATTTCAACGAGAACTTCTTCATCTACGATAGCGATTTCATTACCGGTATGGCAAGAACTTTTGCCAGTTTTGATGCTGAAGAGGAACTAAACTTCTGGAAGCAACATAACCAAATCATTGTGTCATTGGATGCATTGAAGCCTGTATCCCAAAGACAAGGTTGGAGCCAAAAGAAGATAAACGAATACAATAAATACCGTATAGAATCGGTTGTGGGTGCAGACTTTGATATGATTATCATTGATGAAGCACATCGAATGGGAGGGAGCACATCACAAGTTTCACGCTATCAATTAGCAGAAACCCTATGCAATGCAGTCCCCAATGTACTTCTGCTTTCTGCTACCCCTCATAGAGGTAAGAGCGACCATTTCCGCCGTGTGCTTCAGTTGATGGATGCAGATGCCTTCTCAGGTGAAGGTATGCCAACCATTGAGGAAATATCGCCTTATGTGATGCGTTCGGAAAAACGGTATGCCGTAGATTACAATGGAAAGAAACTTTTTCAAAAGCGAGAAACCATCCGATTGGATGTACCTTTGAACAATACCGTCCACCACTTGCAAAAACAGCTCTATGAACATGTAACAGACTATGTCCGCTATTGCTTTGGACGTGCTAAACGTGGAAGTCGTAATGCTACAGGTCTGGTGATGGTTATGATGCAGAAATTGGCAAGCAGTAGTACCGCTGCTATATTGGCCGCCATGCAAACACGCCTATGGCGATTACAACATGAAGAGATTGCAGACAATATCAATGATTATGATGAGGAAGGTGCTTTGGACTTTGAAGACCTTCTTATGGATGACTATTCTGTAAATCTGCAGGGAGATAGTTTCGCCAATGAAGAAGAAAAACTTCAAGAGTTGATAACTGAAGCCCGCTATTGTTTGGAGAATGAACAGGATGCCAAAGCTACGGCTCTTATCCGAAAAATAATTCAACTAAGGGAAGAAAAGGGAGATTCACAGCTGAAAGTGCTTGTGTTCACTGAATTTAGAAAGACACAAGAATATCTAACAAAACAGATAGAACAAGCCGGATTAACAACCGTCTGCATCAATGGTAGCATGGAACTTCAGGAGCGACAAAACGCACTCATTAAGTTCAAGAATGAAGCAAATGTGATGATTGCTACTGATGCTGCGGGCGAATCATTGAATATGCAGTTCTGCCACATAGTGTTCAATTACGATTTGCCTTGGAATCCTATGGCTATCGAACAAAGAATTGGTCGTGTGGATCGTATTGGTCAACAACATCCAGTGACAGCGTTCAATATGCTTACTGACAATACGGTGGATACACGAGTGTATCAAATCATTGTGGAGAAGTTGGATGCCATCTTACAAGAATTAGGTATTGATAAAACAAGTGACGTATTAGACTCTACCATCGACATGAAGAGGGTAAATCACTTGTATCTGCAATCGTTGCTTGACCCTAAAAGATTTGATTTTGCCAGTGATAGTTGGTTATATGAAATTAAGAGCAAACTGAACGAATACAAATCTACAGAAGGAGCATTACCTGTTTTTGATGAAGAAGATATTAACAAAGAGAGTGCCGGAGAGATTAAGTTTAGTCCTCTTCCTGTATGGCTTGAAGAATTGATGGATTTATACGCCCTTAGCGAAAATGGAAAGATTGACAAGAAACTAACCGGTGTAACACAATACTCCATCAAAGGAGACAATATTACTGCTATATTTGATTCCTCCAAGCATGGAGACAATCCTGATGCTGAACATCTGACTTTGCAGCATCCGATGGTCAGACGAATCTTGGACGAAATAGACGGTAATACACAAAGTAATGTACCTGCTATTATCTCGAACGACGGGAATGATACTCCCGGATATCTGACAATTTGGAAGGTATCTGCCAAGAATAGCTATGAAACAAAAACGACATACTCTGCGCAGTTCATCACTGACACCGGTAAGGTGTTTGCTCCATACGGAAACGATATATGGAATCGATTAGTACAGGAAAAGAGTTGTTTCAGCTATGTTGGAGAAAGAATCTGTAATGTAGATTTTGATAATCAGCAGCAGTTAAATAACAATCTCTTTACGATATTTCATCGCATGGAGAATGATATACAAAGCAATCTGCAAACAATCGCAGAAAAGAAACTCCGTGCGCTTGACTTTGCAGAACAACGCATTGCTCGTATTGGCATTGAAAATATCAGAAAGGCTAAAATGCGTAGATTGCAAGCAGAGAAAGAAGAATGGACAAATACATTTACAAGAGGGCGCAGTGTGGTACCGGATGTTAAACTCATTTTAACCGTAAGAGTAGATGGATGAATTTGTTCGTAGAATAGTAGAAAGTCTGACAACCGATGGAAGAAGACTTAGTGTTGTAAGAAATCCTGATGGGTTCTTACTTGGTGTTGACACACAACAAAAAGTCCTAACTACAAGCGGTTTGTTGTTGCTTCCTGTAAATTCAGGGATAGAACTTCGTGTGCGATATGAACTGGAAGACAAACATTCCGACCAAAAGGTATGCTATATAATGGACCAGATCGATGACATATTACCAGATATAAAATCACACCTTTATATAGCTCCAACATTTACTATTGCCAAACTGATACCCGCATGTAATGAAGTAGAACTCCTGCAAGCCAAAATGACATTCGGTGTTGCTTCATATATCTTTCACAAGAAATTCACTCGTAATCAAACAATTGATGAAACACGATTTTGGTTAAATGAGGCAAAAAATCTATATGGGATGGATATACAAACAGTATGTTCTTCACTAAAAGCTATACCTCTTCAATGGGATAAAGTAGAAACAATAGACCAAATAAGCGCAATCCTTCTGAATGTTATAAGCCAAGGAGTATATCATGAAATTGAGCCTACTATCGAAGAATTGAATGCCAACTTTCAGGATTTCATAGACAAACGCTATTTTTCATTCATTAACTCATCGTCTGTTCAGAAACCTAAGATGGTGCATAAGGTATTACCACATTTAGCCCATGTGCATCAACGAACAGATAAGGTCGCATTGCTTGTCATAGATGGTATGACCTATTGGCAATATTTGATATTGGACAAAACTCTTAATAATATTGGTATTTCAACAAAGAAAGACATGACTTTAGCATGGCTTCCTTCTATTACCAAGCTATCAAGACAAGCTATATTCCGTGGAGAAGCGCCCAAAACAGATTACAGACAATCACCAACGGATGAAAGCCGCTTATGGGTTAATTATTGGACTTCAAGACCTGCACCCAAGCGAATGCAAGACTATGAAATTGCATATACGCATGGTAATCTGACGTTGGACAATAATAGCTGTTATCGTCAGGCAATGGTTGATACAAACCTTGATGAAAAGATGCATGCATTGAATAGCAATAAGGATTTATATGCATTGACAAAAAATTGGGCAGAAGAAGTTGCTGAGGATATAAAGACCATTCACGAGCAGGGATATCAAATTTACATTACCACAGACCACGGTAATGTGCTTGCCAATCCTTGGCGTGCTCTCAATTCGCAAGAAAAGACTTATTTATATGAAAGAGAAAGTAGAGGAAACAGGCATCTTATATATAATAATGCAGACTATCTGAAATCCTTCTTGCAATCAAATTCTGATATCGAAGAGAGTCTTCTTGTGCATGGAAAATGGGCTGTGTGGCGCAACACAAATAGTTTTAGCAACAAAGACGGTATAACTCATGGAGGTGCACACTTTTTGGAAGTGGTCATACCATTTATAACTATCAAGAAAAAATAATATGGAAAAGAAAGTAGGTATCAACCAACGCATAAGTATCAATGTAATGGAAATGGCTATGAAAGCAGCCCTTGATGGTTGCTTTACACCAGAATATGCTGCAGATCTTGCTTCAGGTGAGTATCAGGGTGAAAACCGTATCAACAAGGCGAGAAGCATCATTGGGAAACTAACATTACGCAATCCCCTTTTCCCTTTCATAGAAGAGCATAAGCAGGAATACTTTACTGCCATAAAATATAAAGGAGACCGAGCCATCATATTTACGGCTCTAATCAATGCAGCATATACATTCGGTTATGACGCATTAGCAATCCTTGGAAAATTCTTTCATGTTCAAGAAGAAGTTTCCTCGCAGTTGCTCATAAACCGATTATCGTCCATGTATGCCAGCAATCGTTCTCTACCCAATGCCCTATATTGTGTCATGCCTATGTACATTGAAGCCGGATTACTTAATCGTCCACAAACAGGTGTATATACTAAAAATGACATTGAAGTGGTAACACCATTTGCCCGTGAACTCTACAAAAAATCCTTCTTTGTGAATAATCCAATGCTGAATGAAGAGGATTATGATTGTTCGGAGCATCCTTATTTTGAGTTTGTGTAAGATTAAAAGATAAGTAGATAAAAAATAATTAACGAAATTAACATCAATTGTTATGTGGCCATTTAATTGTTTTAAGAAGAAGAAAACTATTAAAAATATTCCAAGCAGAACTATCGACGATTTAAAAGTTCTAACTAAAGTCTTATTTATTGATGATAAGGCTTTTAAGGTAGTGGATAACATAAAAGAAAAAGACGGATGGAGAAATGTTTCAAGAATTGTTGATGCGGAATCTTTGTCCCAAACAGAAATAGTTGAATCTCATATAATTTTTGTTGACATTCAAGGAGTCGGGAAAAAGATGAATTTCAAAGATGGAGGTCTTGGATTAATCGTAGCATTAAAAAAAGAATATCCAGACAAAAAAATCGTCATGTATAGTGCAGAGAGTCAAGGACAAGTAGATGCCTTTCACCCTGCTGCAGAACTAGTTGATGCTCGTTTGAGAAAAACAGCAAATCTATACGAATTTTCTTCAACAGTGGAACGTTTGGCAAAAGAGGCTTTTTGCCTTGACAACTGTGTCAAACATTTAAAAGTTATTTTAAGAAGAGAATTTAATGTCGAGAAATCAGAGCAGGAAATTACTGAGATCGTCACAAATCTTTATAATAATGATGGCTATAAAAACAAAAATGAAATTGCTGTAGCTTTTAACTTATCAGACGCAGCTTCTATATCAAGTATAATACAATTACTATTAATGTTATGATGTTCAATGAAAAGCTTTTATATACATATACTAATAAAGAATAAAGTTCTTTTCTCTACCTTACCTGAGGAACTAAGAGAAGAAGCTGAAAAGAGTGAATATATTTATAAAAATTGTATCTGTCCTATAAAGCGTATAATGAAACGTCAGAACAAAGAGGCTGTTCAAGATGGCTATATTTATATGTGTTCATATGATACAAGTATGACTAGCAAAATATTTTCCTACTATTTTGATATGCTAAGAACATTGCACATAGCTTATCAAGAGAAAGTGAAGATGATTGAGGGTGAATTAATAAAAGATGTTAGAAGACTTCAACACAATGTTAATACCTATAATGCAACAATACAAGATGAAATTACAAATTTAGTACCACTTGATGATATCCATAATAATTGGAAGGAAGTTGTTTTATTTGTAGAAGAAATAATAAAAAACAAGCCTAGAGCAACGGCAATCACTCTTTTGAAAGCGATGAAGTTTAGTACATTCATTACTGCAGAAATGACAGTACATGATTACATCAACGCTGATGCTATCAAATTAGAGATATATCCCCACTCTATTCATCGAATAATAAAACTGTCATTACAACCATATTTTCTTGAATTTGTTGAAAATAAAATAGATATAAAAATTAAAGATTGCTATGAAAAAGTATTAGTTGATTATCCCACAATATCCGTTATCTTAGGTCATTTGTGGAATAATGCAATCAAATACGTACATCCAAATTCAACTTTAGACATTAATTTTCAGTCTAATGGCAAACATCTAGTTACTAAAATAAAAATGTTTAGTTTAAAAATTGAGAATGAAGAAATTGAAGATATATACAAAGAAGGCTATTCGGGAAAATGGGCTAAAATGATTTCTAAAGAAGGACATGGTATCGGAATGTTTTATATCAAACGTTTGACAGAAATGAATGGCGGATATTTAAACGTCCAGGCAGGAATTACTGTAACTAAAATTAATGGAATTCCATATGCCTATAACGAATTTTGCCTAAGTCTGCCACGAGAAATGTAAAATCAACATATACGAACTGACAACAAAAGCATAGAATCTTAGTGAATATTATCGAGTATCATCCTCGAACTCAATCAGTTTGTTTACGCATTGTTTACGCAAATAAAGAAAAAAGCAGTTACGAGATTTCGTAACTGCTTGATTTTTAAAGTGGACCAGCCTGGGCTTGAACCAGGGACCTCCAGATTATGAGTCTGTTGCTCTAACCAACTGAGCTACAAGTCCGTGCCACAATTTCCTGTTAGCAGGTGCAAAAGTAGTATATTCCCTTGAAACTTGCAAGATTTATCGCCCAAATTTTGATAAAAAGATTTAATTCCCTTATTCGTAAGGATATAAATTGTATTTTTGTGCACCATTAATTAATTTTGCTAAGCCGTATGGCACAAAAAAAACAGGAAACAGCCCTAACAGGGCTTTCGGACAAAGAAGTCCTTATCAGTAGAGAGAAGTATGGGAATAACCTCTTGACACCTCCCAAACGTCCTTCCATGTGGAAACTTTATCTGGAAAAGTTCCGCGACCCGGTTATACGTATTCTTTTAGTCGCAGCATTCTTTTCCTTAGTGATTGCCATTATTGAAAATGAGTATGCGGAAACAATCGGCATTTTCTTTGCTATTTTTCTGGCAACCGGTATCGGATTCTACTTTGAATACGATGCGAATAAGAAGTTTGACTTACTGAACGCTGTAGGCGAAGAAACACCAGTTACAGTAATCAGAAATGGGAAAGTACGGGAAATTCCCCGTAAGGAGATTGTAGTAGGTGATATCGTAGTTCTGAATACCGGTGAGGAGATTCCTGCCGACGGAATCTTACTGGAAGCTATTTCCCTGCAAGTGAATGAATCCAACTTGACAGGAGAATTAATGGTCAATAAAACCATCCATGAAGAACTATTTGATGAAGAAGCCACTTATCCCAGCAATGAAGTGATGCGTGGTACCACAGTAGTTGACGGACATGGAATAATGAAGGTAGAACGTGTGGGTGATTCCACCGAAATAGGTAAGGTAGCACGTCAGGCCACCGAACAAAGTGAAGAAGAGACTCCATTGAATATCCAATTGACAAAATTGGCGGGTTTCATCGGAAAAATAGGTTTTACCATTGCCACGCTTACCTTTATCGTTTTCACAACTAAAGACCTTTACTCCTACCTCAGCGTAAATGAAATAACAGACTGGCATGGGTGGATGGCAATAGCCCGCATTGTATTGAAATATTTCATGATGGCTGTCACTTTAATTGTAGTAGCCGTTCCTGAAGGCTTACCGATGAGTGTCACCTTAAGTCTTGCACTAAATATGCGCCGTATGCTGAAAACCAATAATCTGGTACGTAAAATGCATGCTTGTGAAACAATGGGGGCCATTACTGTGATCTGCACCGACAAAACAGGTACATTGACACAAAACCTGATGCAGGTACATGAAGCGAAACTTGATGCCACCAAAGCAGATTTAATAGCTGAAGGGATCAGTGCCAACTCCACAGCTTTCCTTGAAGAAACAGGAGAAAACAAGAAACCATCCGGAGTAGGTAATCCTACTGAAATAGCCTTATTGCTTTGGCTGAATGAACAGGGCAAGAACTATTTGGAATTACGTGAAAATGCAAAAGTTATCAATCAACTTACTTTCTCTACAGAACGTAAGTATATGGCTACATTAGTAGATTCACCTATCCAGCAGAAAAAGGTACTCTATATAAAAGGAGCTCCCGAAATTGTGATGAGAAAATGCAACCTCTCTTCCGAGGAACAGGCTCATTACAATGCCGATCTGCTGGCCTATCAGAACAAGGCAATGCGTACTTTAGGATTAGCTTATAAATTTATCCCCGAAGACTCCGGTAACGATTGTGCCGAACTAGTCAATGAAGGGAATATGATTTTCCTAGGTATCGTAGCTATCAGCGACCCTATTCGTCCGGATGTACCGGAAGCCGTACAGAAATGTCAGTCGGCAGGTATCGGTGTGAAAATTGTTACAGGCGACACCCCGGGAACAGCTACCGAAATTGCCCGCCAAATAGGGCTATGGAAACCTGAAGATACAGACCGGAACCGCATAACAGGGGTAGAGTTTGCTGCATTAAGCGATGAAGAAGCTCTGGACCGCGTACTTGACTTGAAAGTAATGAGTCGTGCGCGTCCTATGGACAAGCAACGTCTGGTCCAACTGTTACAGCAAAAAGGAGCCGTAGTAGCAGTAACCGGAGACGGAACAAACGATGCTCCTGCACTGAATCACGCTCAAGTAGGTCTTTCTATGGGAACCGGTACGTCAGTAGCCAAGGAAGCAAGTGACATAACCCTATTGGATGACTCGTTCCACAGTATCGCTACCGCAGTAATGTGGGGACGCTCTCTTTACAAAAACATTCAGCGTTTCATCGTATTCCAGCTGACTATCAACGTAGTCGCATTAGCCAGTGTTTTATTAGGGGCTTTCTTTGGTACAGAACTACCACTGACCGTAACACAAATGCTTTGGGTAAATCTTATTATGGACACTTTTGCCGCCATGGCCTTAGCATCTATTCCCCCCAGTGCAGACGTCATGAATGAAAAGCCACGCAAGACCGATGATTTCATCATCACTAAAGCCATGCGTAAAAATATACTAGGTGTAGGCTTCTGCTTCCTTGCCATACTGATGACATTAATTGTCATTATCAAACAGATGCCAGCAGATTTAGTAGGACAAGCTTTGACGCAATTCTTCACGATCTTCGTGATGCTGCAATTCTGGAATCTATTTAATGCCAGTGTTTTCGGGACCAACCATTCTGTATTCAAGGATTCCCGTCATGCATTAGGCATGCTAAGTGTGGCTATCATTATTTTAGTCGGACAAATTCTGATTGTCGAGTTCGGAGGTAAAGTGTTCCGTACCGAACCTATGAATTTCATGACTTGGGTTTATATTATCGCAGGAACGTCATTCGTATTGTGGATTGGTGAAATCTACCGTTGGATAAAACGAATACAGAAAAAAGACTAAAAAAGAGAATAAAGCACATAAAGAGTTATGGACAGTAAGATTAAAAATGTCGTTTTTGATTTAGGAGGAGTATTAATAAATCTGGATTTTGACAATTGCCTGAATGCTTTTCGTAAAGCAGGATTTCGAGATATAGAGAAACAGGCATGCCAGTTCAGGGGAAAAGGTTTCTTTTCCCAATTTGAATTGGGTGAAATCAGCCCGGAAGAATTCCGGAAAGCCATTCGTAAGGAGGTCAGCGAAGCCCTGTCCGACCATGAAATTGATGATATGTGGAACCTGATGCTACTTGATATTCCTCGTGAAAAGCTGGACTTATTGCTAAAGTTACGCGAACATTATATGGTTTACCTGCTTAGTAATACCAACCGGATACATTGGGATTATGCCTGTGAGCAAATGTTCTGTTATCGGGGATTCCGTGTAAATGACTTTTTTGAAGATATTTTTCTGTCTTTTGAAATGCACAAGGCCAAACCGGAAAAAGACATTTATGAGCAAATGATGAAAGAAGCAAACATCTTGCCCGAAGAAACGTTTTTTATAGATGACTCGGCAATCAATTGCCAGGCAGCAATATCGCTTGGCATACAGTCCTATCATTACCATATTGGAGAAGATTTAAGTTCACTTTTTGAATAATGAAAATAATATCAGATATAAACCATCAAACATTGCCTCCTTCAGTTGCCACTATCGGCTTCTTCGATGGAGTGCATCGCGGACACCGCTTTCTTATTAATCAAGTAAAAGAGGTCGCTGCCAAGGATGGGTTATATTCTGCATTGATCACTTTTCCTGTACATCCCAGACAAGTGATACAAACCGCTTATCGTCCGCAATTACTTTCTTCACCAACAGAGAAACTCGAATTATTGGAAACGATGCAAGTAGATTACTGCTTTCTTCTCCCTTTTACACAGGAACTTTCACTGTTTTCGGCTCGAGAGTTTATGCAGTTGCTACGTAACAAGTTCAATATCCATACATTAGTTATAGGCTACGACCATCGTTTCGGTCACAACCGCAGTGAAAATTTTGAAGATTATTGCCGTTATGGTGAGGAACTGAACATATATATAGTACGCGCGCGAGCTTACACAGACAAAGAGGGCAAAATCAGCTCTTCAGTCATCCGCCAACTATTAAAAGAAGGTGAAGTAAGTCAGGCTGCCAAATTCCTGGGGTATAACTACTATCTGGATGGAACAGTGGTAGATGGCTACAAAGTAGGCAGAAAAATAGGATTCCCTACAGCTAACCTGCAAGTGGATTGTAGCGACAAGTTAATTCCCTCGGAAGGAGTTTATGCAGTATATGTATATGTGGAAGGAAAAAAATGGGCAGGAATGTTGAACATAGGACACCGCCCTACTATCAATAACGGCAACAATTTAAGTATTGAAGTGAACATCCTCAATTTTTCGGAGAATATCTACCACAAAGAAATGCGCATTGAGTTCGTAAAGTATCTTCGCCCTGAAGAAAAATATGACACTATAGATGCACTCATTGCCCAAATGCATAAAGACCGGGAAAAAACGGCCAGAATTCTTCTCTAAATACAAGGGAGCATTGTACAGCCTTCCCCCTTTCAAACTACTCTTTCTACACATCTTCGTTTACAGTCAGTTTTGCCTGCTCGAAAACAGTTCATTCCATGTATTAGGGCAGACAAAATCGCCCCTGCCAGTGAACGCAAACGCTATCGGAAGAATTAATTCACCGATACCAGTCACTTCTTGCATAAAATCTGTTTCTTCATACACTTCCATCCTACAAAGCACGAAAAAAGATATATTTTTATCGTTTTTCGATATTTTTTTTTCGTTTTTCTTTTGTAGTATCAAAATAAGATATACATTTGCATATCGATAAACGATAAATGAATATCGAGAAACAAGAAAGAATAAACACAAACATTAAAACACGAAGTAAAAATGAAAAAGTCAGTATTAAAATCAGTTTTAGCAGCAATTGCAGTAGTAATGATGAGTTGTACAACAACAGCAAACGCACAAACAGGAAACACAAAGTACATCTACGGTCAGAATGACACAAACACAACCGTGTACACACTGAATGAAGACGGCAAAACATTGACACGCAAACTGAAGTATGAGTACAAACACGATGAAAATGGTCAGGTAATTGAGAAAAAAGCTTATCGCTGGGATGCTTACCGGGAACTGTGGAAGCCGGCCTATCTGCTTACCGTAACTCCCGGAGTCTATGAAATCAAACTCAACTACGCTGAATGGAACGCCAAAGAGAGCACTTTCAACCATAACAAACAAGAAAGTATTTACCGTGAAGGCAACAACGCAAACTTGTTGGCCGACACACAAAACAAAAAGTAATGGAAACTTTGAATGAAACACAAACCCAAAATAAGAATGCGACCAGCCTGTGGCAAACCATAGGAATGTACATAGGAATGATGGTCGGATTTTTATATCCGCAAATAGGATTAGGCTTGGGTATGCTTTTGGGAATAGCTTTGGGAAGACTGGTCCTGACCAAGATTCCTGTCAACACCCCACTGGCCCAAAGAGCACAACAAAAAAGCGCAATTATCCTTATTTTAGCATTTCTTATCCTATTCATGAACCATTGGTACGTTCCATGCAAACATGCCATTGCTCACTTGATGAACTAAAAACAAATCAACCAAATTTAAAAGACAACCAGATGAAAACAACCATGATTTTGATCGCACCAAGGAGAAACCCAAGGATGCTTACTTAAAGAAACAGATACCCTCAGGACGGATGCGGAAGTCCGTCCTACCCCTTAATTCAAATCCATTTTAAACCAATAAACATTCTATTATGGGACGCGCAATTAAATTAGTACTTTATTACTTCGCTTATCAGTTAGCTTTCACCTTCCTGGTAGGACTTCCGGCGGGAATTATTAAAGTGATGAACGAAATTTCAGAAAATGATAATCTGGCTTATGCCGTAGGTAAGAATACAGCCTCTATGACAGGACTCGTTATGGTACTGGCAGGAATAGCCATGATCTGGCACCTGATCTACTTTAAATACGTTCAATTCAACAAGACAAGCTGGACTGAAGTACCTGCAAAAACCATTTTATTGAGTATTCCCTTCATTATAGCAGCCATGTTCATCTGCAATGTAGCCAGCGAATTCATAGAACTGCCCAACCTAGTGGAAGACACATTCATAGGAATGAGCCGCAATGTATTCGGCATCATCGCCATTGCCGTCATGGCACCTCTGGTAGAAGAGTTGCTGTTCCGTGGAGCCATTGAAGGGCATTTCCTGCAAACCGGAAAAAGACCCGGTATGGCAATCCTCCTGTCAGCACTCATTTTCGGTCTCATCCATGTCAATCCGGCGCAAGTACCTTTCGCCTTCTGTCTGGGATTGGTATTCGGATGGCTTTATTACCGCACAGGAAGCATTATACCGGGAATGATAGGGCATTTTCTAAATAACTCCCTGGCTACCATTGCCATGGCTACATCAACCCAAGAAGAGTTGAATGAAAAAACGGTTGATATGATTGGCGCCACACCTACTTACATCCTTTTGGCAGCCGCCATAATCATCCTAGTCGGCATGTATTTCTATCTGAACAAACATTTGCCACAGCCGGGAACACCCTCTGAAATTACTAACACACAAGCATAAATGTAACAATGAAAACAAAACTCAACCTCTTTTGCGTCTGCGTACTTATCGCCTTGCTCCTTTCCACCTCAACGACAGTGAGCATCATGTTCCATTCTTTCACAAGTGCCTTTAAAGCCGGATACGAAAGTGTAGAAAAAGGAAAGGATATCCACATTTCCGATTATAAGATGATTTGCACCCTTCCTACCGATCTACTTGAAAAGACAGGAAGTGTAACCAATGTCAGGACAGGAGAACAGGCATCTATCATACCGATTATAAGCATGGTAGAGGCGCCAACGAAAGAAAATGATACCTTCCATGCACTAAACAGGATTGCCTCATTCATTTCGGTGATAGCGGGAATTTTCTGCCTGTTGCAGTTCTTTTATTTGATCAGAAATATCAATCGCGGTGATATCTTCAGCTGGAAGAATGTGAAGTTTCTGCGCAAGTTAGGATGGGCATTGATACTTTTGTTTATCTGCACGCTGGCTACCATCGTGATTGGAAATTATGAAGCTTCGCAAGTGTTGCAACTCAACGGATGCGAGTTCTCCTATACCTTTGCTTTTTCCGATGCGACTCTCATTCTGGGATTCATTTCATTGCTGGTAGCCGAAGTATTTGCCATCGGACTGAAGATGAAAGAAGAACAAGATTTAACCATTTAAAAAAACAGAGCAGACTATGAACAAGTTCAGAATATTAGGTGTCATAGCCATTATAGCCATCATTGCAAACTTCTTTGGAGGATTGGATGAAAATTGGAGAGATTTCAAGAAAGGATTTGAAGATGGACATAACAGTGCAATGGAAATATATGAGCCTGGACGCCACATTATACCCCATCATGCAACCTCAGTCAAACTGAATGTAGAGCCGTTACCTGAAACTACTGTCGATTCACTGAGCAACAACCGCGTGGACTGGACACTCCCCTACACAGTGACTGAAATAGAAACGTATGCCAAGCCATCGGCCTGGCACATCCTTGTCATGGGACTTGCCATACCCGGAATATTCCTTTTTCTCATCGGTTTCTGCTCATTGATCCGGTTGCTCATTTCCATCTCACGCCGCGAAGTATTTACATCTGCCAATGTACGGCGCCTCCGTTGGTTTGCATACACCAGTGCAAGCTTGGAAATCCTCATAGCTGTTGACGAATGGATTGTAGGAAACGCAGCAGTTGAGCAAATCAGTCTGCCGGGCTACAAAATCATCAGCTACGCCGGTTATTCTCCCGACTGGGTAGCTGTGATAATTCCCATTCTTTTTGCCGAGATATTTGCTATCGGGGCAAAAATGAAAGAAGAACAGGATTTAACCATTTAAGAAAAATACCATGAAAGAAAAAAATACTTTCCCCTCAAAAAGAAAAAGCATCTTTTATTTGATACTTTGCCTGATAGCTACTCTGTTTGTAAGTTCATTCATCTATTTCCTTGTGTTACATCCATTGTTGGACAACAAAATAGTGAGGATATCGATCAACATTGGATGGACTTGCTTCTGTCTGTATGCCTTTAAGAAACTGACGCAACGCCACACCCTTTGGTGGCGCGCAGTAGATGAGAACCCGAATAAACCCAAAATGAATTGATCTATGCCAATTATAGTAAATTTAGACGTAATGATGGCGAAACGAAAAATTTCGCTGGGAGATTTAGCCGAGAAGATAGACCTGACTCCTGCTAACCTTTCCATATTGAAAACCGGGAAAGCGAAAGCCATCCGTTTCTCTACCCTTGAGGCTATTTGCAGGGAACTAAATTGCCAGCCCGGAGATATTTTAGAATATAGAGAAGAAGGTGAATAATATAAACAGCCACATATACAAACACTCTGATACCATAAAATTCTCATATCTTTAATCCGGATACTCTGACCGATAAAGCATTTCAATTGCCATACCGGCAGAGTATTTTCACCTTATACCTAAAATTTTCTTATCACTTCCCGACACGCTTTAGCCAATATTCCCTAAAAATACACTACTGATAAAAACAAATATTGCATAAGCACCATATAATCCCATGATTATCCGTATCTTTGCAGCGAATTAGATATTTGAAAATAAATGAAGACATTTGAAGAGTTAGGCGTTTCCCCGGAAATACTAAAAGCGATTAAAGAAATGGGATATGAGAATCCCATGCCGGTACAAGAAGAAGTAATACCGTATTTATTGGGAAACGGCAACGATGTAGTAGCCCTAGCACAAACAGGGACTGGAAAAACAGCCGCATTTGGTCTGCCGCTTATCCAAAAAGTTGACGTAAAACACCGTGCACCTCAAGCACTAATTTTATGCCCCACACGCGAATTGTGCTTGCAGATTGCAGGCGATCTGAACGATTACTCCAAGTACATTGACGGGCTGAAAATCCTTCCCGTATATGGTGGTTCATCCATCGAAAGCCAAATACGCATGTTGAAAACAGGCGTACATATTATTGTGGCTACTCCCGGACGACTGATTGATCTAATAGAAAGAAAGGTTGCCAAACTAGAAACAATTACAGATGTAGTAATGGACGAAGCCGATGAAATGCTGAATATGGGATTTACTGATAGCATAAATGCTATCCTTGAAAAAGTTCCTGAAGATCGGAATACCTTGATGTTCTCGGCTACCATGAGTCCGGAAATCTCACGCATCGCCAAAAAATATCTGCATGACGCAAAAGAAATCACTATCGGTACCAAAAATGAGGGCAGTAAAAACGTCAATCACATAGCCTATTTAGTACACGCTAAAGACAAATATGCCGCATTGAAACGTATCGCGGATTATTATCCACAGATTTATGGCATCATTTTCTGTCGTACCCGTAAAGAAACTCAGGAAATTGCAGATAAATTAATACAAGACGGTTATAACGCAGACTCTTTGCACGGTGAGCTCTCACAAGCCCAGCGCGACTTAGTGATGCAAAAATTCCGCCAACGCCATTTACAGCTTTTAGTTGCTACCGACGTAGCAGCCCGTGGCCTAGATGTAAATGACCTTACTCATGTCATTAATTATGGCTTGCCCGATGATATAGAAAGCTATACTCATCGTAGTGGTCGTACAGGACGTGCCGGAAAAACAGGTATTTCTATTGCCATCATCAACCTGCGCGAAAAAGGCAAGATGCGTGAGATAGAACGAATCATCAACAAAAAATTTATCATGGGTGAGATGCCCAGTGGTAAACAAATTTGCGAGCAGCAATTGATTAAATTGATAGATGACATAGAAAAGGTAAAAGTAAACGATGAAGAAATTGAATCCTTCCTACCCGGAATCTATCGTAAACTGGAATGGCTTTCAAAGGAAGATCTGATAAAGCGCGTGGTGTCAATGGAATTTAACCGCTTCTTGGAATACTATAGTAACGCTCCGGAAATAGAAATTCCCAGCACAAATGACCGTCGCAGCGAACGTGGCTCCAAAGAACGCAAGGATCATGGCAGTGCTCGTGAAAAGACAGAGCGTAAAGCAGAAAAAGGATACACCCGTCTATTCCTGAATGTAGGAAAGACAGACGGTTTCTATGCCAACCAAATCATAGAACTGATTAACCGCAACATGAAGAAGCAACGTACTACCATCGGACGAATAGACCTGATGCAGAATTTCTCTTTCTTCGAAGTAGCAGAAAATCAGGCACAGGACGTGATTAAAGCATTGAACAAGGTTAATCTGAATGGCGGCCGGAAAATTGTAGTAGAAGTTGCCGGTGACAATAATGGCAAAAACGACAATGGCGAACGCAGAAGCAGTGCAGCAAGGAATGCTTCATTCGGCAAAAAAAGTGACAGGTCCAATAAAAAAACGACCTCAAAAGAAGGAAGACCCAGCCGTGCGGAACGTGGCTACATTGAAGAACGCGGTCCCAAAACGAAAGACGACTGGAAACAATTCTTTAACAGCGATAACAATAAGAAAAAGAAATCCAAGAAATGAGGAAGCCAACTTCATGAAAGAGAATTGAGCATAGTAGAAATATGCAAATAACATCCACTTCTCTCGAATAATAGCGGAGCAGGCAGAATTGAAACAACCTGTCATTTCAAGGACATTCCGCAAATAATACGATAAATCCAACTGACTCATAATGAATCAGTTGGATTTATCGTATTATTCAAAAAAAGATTTGCCGAATATCCTTGTTTACATCGAATTAATATTAACAGTTTTTTTGCCATCTTTCCGGATGAAAGATTATATGACAAACTATCGGAACTTTGACATACCCAAGCTTCCTGTCATTTCATATTTTTCTTTTAGTCTGTCAATTTCAGTTCATCGACCAAACGGGAAGCTTTCCCATATTTTTCAATCATGTAAAGAACATAGCGGATATCCACCCCGATACAACGCTGCAAATTAGGTTCAAAAACAATATCTCCACTCATTGCTTCCCAATTCCCGTCAAAAGCAAGACCTATTAATTCCCCTTTTCCATTAAACATTCCACTACCGGAATTCCCTCCCGTAATATCATTATCCGAAATAAAGCAAACATTCATATTACCATCTCCGGTAGCATAACGTCCGAAATCCTTCCTTCTCAAGCATTCGACTACAGAAGGAAGCACATCGAAATCACTATCTCCCTTATACTGCCTTATCTTGTCAAAAATACCTTTTGTCGTCGTAAAGTAAGAATATTCAATAGCATCTTTCGGTGAGTAACCACCCACCATGCCAAAACTCAGACGCATAGTAGAATTAGCATCCGGATAAAACACCCTATCTGCCTCCATCTCACGCATTGCTTCATTCAGCAAACGTTCATTTTTCTCAATATTCATACTAGCTTCTTCCACCGACTGATTGAATTCATAAAATTTCACCAACATATCAATAGCAAAAGAAGCCGCAGGGTCATCAAACAAGACATAAGTGGTATCTCCCTTCACCACCTGTTCAAACCCATGCGGTGTCTTTAAAGAGGAACGAGCATACAAATCATCTACATAAGCTTGGTAATCACCTTTAAAATCTTTCTCTATCAATGGATAAACATCAGGTAAAAACTCCTTGCCTACCTCAGCCGCATATTCTTTCAACATAGCCACAAAGACTTGTTTATCCACACTTATATCCATATTGGCATAAATCTCCAACAATTGCCGCATATTACGCTCCAAATCACTCTCCTCTGCCTCAAAATCAAAATTCAGTACAGCCAAGGCTGCCGTAATCAACTCCGGTCCATTAGCAAATGTTTCTCCAAAATATGCCATAGCCCGCGCCGCATTTCTACGATTACGATAATTCAGCTCCAGTTCAGTCAGAACCCTTGCATATTTGCTTCGCTTATCAGGTTCCCGACGGATCCATTCTTGCAACTGGCGCTCCAAAGCTTGTTTTTTCTCTATCACTTTCAACTCTTTTACCGCTTGATTCATGCCTATACTATTCTTCCAATAGTTAGAGCTTTGTGCATACTTGGAAGCATATTTAATGCGGATATCATCACTTTTTTCCATTGCATTTTTCCAGATAGCCTGCTTGATGGTACGGACATTAATCATAGCGGCATTATCCGTATTAATCCTTTCGTCTATCCCAAATGAAGACAAATACCTGCTGGTAGAACCGGGATATCCCATAGTCATGCAAAATGAACCTTGTTCATACCCGCCCAAAGAAACAGGAGCAAAATAATCCGGATGATAAGGCACATTCTCCGGAGAATAAGCTGCCGGTTGATTATTCTGATCAGCATAAATACGAAAAACAGAGAAATCCCCGGTATGGCGGGGCCATACCCAATTATCTGTATCCCCGCCAAACTTGCCTACAGAAGAGGGAGGAGCAAACACCAGACGAACATCATAATAATCTTTATACACAGACAGATAAAACTCATTACCACCATAAAAAGGAGTTATCTCAGCACGCAGCAACGTATCATTCGCCACAGCTTCCTGAGCAAGCAATGTGGAAATAGAATCCACAATCAGCGCACGGTCATTTTCCTTTGTCCCGACTGGAATAGCTTGCAACACACGCTCCGTCACATCCTCTGTGCGTATCAGGAAACTGACAAATAAATCCGGATTAGGAAGCTCCTTACTTAAGGAGTCGGCTACAAAACCATCTCGCAAATAATCATGCTCCACAGAACTATGCTGCTGAATGGCATCATACCCACAATGGTGGTTAGTAAAAACCAAGCCATCCGGAGATACAACAACCCCCGAGCAAAAACCTCCAAAACTAACAACAGCATTAGCCAATGCTTTTCCTCCGGGATTATACAATTGTTCAGATGAAAGTTCCAATCCCATTTCTTTCATCACTTGTTGAGTTTGTTTGCTAAGGCAACAAGGAAGCCACATTCCCTCATTACCCCATATACATAAAGGCAGGAAAGACAGCAGCAATAGTAGTTTTTTCATGGTTTTATTCTACAATTAATTTAAGTTTTTTCGCCCCGACACGTGCCTTCAACCATTCGGAAATCTTTTCCTGTTCTTTTCCTACAGGTTTTTTACTGAATTTCATCAAGACTATTGTCAATGTGTCCGTTTGGGTTGAGTCTACCTGCAATTCCACAGTCTTCGCCATGGCTATAGCTTCTGCTGCAGGATAAAGTACTTTAAGTTCGGGAATTATCTTTTTATCTACGGTATTGTATGCGGCATATACATTAAGTTCGTTTTCCAAAGACTTAATCTTTTCCTGCTGCTCCAGCAAACGTTTCTCACTATTCTTATAAAAGTCCTCCATCACTTGCGCCTTTATACTGCCAATATCCATCGCATCATTATTCATTCCTTGAAGAACAACCAGTTTGGTTCCTGCCAGATTAAAAAGTTTCAAGTTATCCCTTGCGGTTGCTATTTCTGTTTCCGAAACCTCATTGCCTATTAGCACAACACGTATTTCCTTCTTCTCGAAAGAAATCTTCCGGTCTATTACTTGGGTATTATTAAAATTCAGCTCCTCGTTGATAAAGTTGTTGGCAGAAGCTTCATAAATAGTACTTTTTACAATGCCATAAGTCAGATAAACAGCAGGACACATCGTAGCCAAAGTAATAAAAATAATATATTTCTTTACCAATTTCTCACGCTCCTTATCCACAAACTCCTTACGTTGGAAATGCATGACACGCACCCCGATAAAAGTAGCCAGACTGATAAATACTGAATTGATAAAATACAAATAGAACGCACCTAAAAAATAAAGTAAATTTCCGGTAGCAAGCCCGAATCCGGCAGTACACAAAGGCGGCATCAAAGCCGTAGCAATAGCTACCCCCGGAATAACATTCCCCTTCTCCTTTGTAGACAAGGCGATAATACCGGCCAAGCCACCGCATAAAGCTATAAGCACATCATATATAGTAGGAGAAGTACGTGCCAGCAACTCCGATTGCACTTCATCCAACGGAGTCAGCGAAAAATAAATCGTGGATGTAATCACACTAAATACAGTCGCCACCAAATAACTTTTCAGAGAACGTTTCAACAGTTCAAAATCATTCTGTCCGATAGCCAGCCCCACTCCCATAATCGGCCCCATCAGCGGAGATATCAACATAGCACCGATAATCACTGCCGTAGAATTCACATTCAAGCCCAATGAAGCAATAAAAATTGCGAATATAAGAATCCACAAATTAGTTCCTTTGAACTCAACACCGTTACGAATACTTTCTACAATCAAGGCTTCATTATCCTTATCCTTGCGCAAATCAAGATATTCACCAAAGAACTGCTTTATATAAGGCACATTCTTCAAATCATTCTTCAGGTCACTCATAGCTATTTCTTTATGTATCGGTTTATAACAGGTATCTGCTGCAAGGGGAAGTCCGTTTTCACAATATATGCCACAAACAATAACAACAGTAATGTACGAACACCCAACAACAAGAATATATTTTGAATAGGAAGATAAACTGAAACAATGTAAAGTACCAGCGCTAACGCCACATAGTTACCTATCGCTTTCAAATCATAATTAATAGGATATTTTTTCTGCCCTACAAAATAAGAGAGAAGCATAGCTACTCCATATCCGGCAAAACCTGCCCACGCACACGCCATATAGCCAAATACCGGAATAAGGAAAATATTTATCAGGATAATGATACTGCATCCCACCAATGAAAAATAAGCTCCCCATTTTGTTTCATCAATCAGCTTATACCAAAAAGAAAGATTGAAATAAATACCCATAAACATTTCGGCAGCCATGACAATAGGTACAACTTTAAGCCCTACCCAATAATCACGTCCTAAAATATAACGCAATATATCAAGGTAAAACATAACAGCCAAAAAGGCCAGCAAAGTGAAGATAATGAAAAACTTCATCGCTTTGGCATACATTTCCCGACTATCCTTTTCTTTACTCTTACTAAAAACAAACGGCTCGTATGCAAACCGGAAAGCCTGTGTCAGCATGGCCATTATCATAGCTATTTTACTGGCAGCCCCATAAATACCCAACTGGATGGTCGCCTCCGCCTTATCAGGATAAACAAACGGAAAAATAATTTTATCGGCTACCTGATTTAAGATTCCGGCAATACCCAGAATCAATATCGGGAAAGAATAATGCAGCATACGCCGCAACAACTCCCTGTCCAGCACATACCTGAAGCCCACCAATTCTTTCCACATACACAGCATCACCAAAGAAGTACAAGCCAGATTTATAGCAAAAGCCACTCCGACATTCTCTCCTTTCATACCTACAAAATAAGCGATATTCAAGGCAATGCTGGCAAAAATGAACAACAATTTCAATGCAGCGAACTTAACAGGGCGTTTCTTATATCGCAAATAAGCAAAAGGAATAGCTTGGAAAGCGTCCATTGCGACTACAATCAGCATCATCCCCATATACCACGGATGCTCTCCATATCCCAAGAAACCTGCTATGGGATGCAGAAAAGAAAGACAAACGATTAAAAACAAGAGCGCAGTCGCCCCTACCGAAAGCAAAGTAGTGGAATAGACGCGCATCGGATCATCCACCCCCTTATTGGCAAACCGGAAAAATCCGGTTTCCATACCATATGTTAAAAGCACCATCAGCAAGGCAGTTATAGCATACATATTGGTAATGATACCATAGCCCCCCGATTCCACAGGCAAAGCGTTGGTATATATCGGTACTAACAAATAATTCAGGAACCGCCCGATGATACTACTCATCCCATATATGGCTGTTTCCTTGGCTAATGCTTTTAATCCTGCCATCTTTTAATCATCAAATAATGTCTTCTGACTATTATAAATGCTCCGTCCCAGGTGCATATAGGCCAGTTCCGTGACCTCACGTCCACGCGGAGTACGTTTTAAGAAACCTTCTTTAATCAAAAAAGGTTCATAAACCTCCTCTATTGTTCCGGCGTCTTCACCCAAAGCGGTTGCAATAGTAGTCAGCCCCACAGGGCCTCCCTTAAACTTATCTATAATAGTACATAAAATCTTGTTATCTATCTCATCCAGTCCATACCTGTCAATGTTCAAGGCTTCTAAAGCAAACCGGGCAATTTCCACATCAATCCTTCCGGAACCTTTCACCTGGGCAAAATCACGGACGCGCCTCAACAGCGCATTTGCAATACGGGGCGTTCCACGGCTGCGCGAAGCAATCTCACCCGCCGCTTTCACGTCACAAGGCACATTCAATATAGTAGCAGAACGACGGATAATGCTTGTTAATACATCATCGTCATAATACTCCAAATGAAGATTAATTCCAAAACGGGCACGCAAAGGCGCAGTCAGCAACCCACTCCGGGTAGTGGCTCCAACCAAAGTAAACGGGCTCAACTCCAACTGGATACTACGCGCCGAAGGTCCCTTGTCTATCATTATATCGATACGATAATCCTCCATGGCAGAATACAGATATTCTTCTACCACAGGGCTCAACCGATGTATTTCATCAATAAAAAGCACATCATTGGGTTCCAGGCTGGTCAGTACTCCCGCCAAATCACCCGGTTTATCCAGCACCGGTCCTGAGGTCACTTTAAAACCTACTCCCAGTTCATTGGCAATGATATTACTTAAGGTCGTCTTGCCCAAGCCGGGAGGTCCGTGCAAAAGAACATGGTCTAACGCCTCGGCCCGCAGACGCGCCGCCTTGACAAAGATGCGCAGATTATCCACTACCTTATCCTGCCCGCTGAAATCTTCAAAATTCAGCGGACGTAAGGCATTCTCAAAATCGCGTTCCTTAGTTGTGAGCTGTTGCTCGCGTATATCAAAATTTTCTTCCATTTTTTTGTTTATGACACAAAGGTACAAAAGATATTATTATTATAGAAAGAAAGATGGAGGAATTCATTTTCAGTTCCTCTCTGGTCCTTCTTTTCAACATTATTATTGTATTAATTATTATTCATTATGGGAATTACATTAGGAAAGAAACAATTGAACAAAGGAAGAGTTTCGCTTTATTTGAATTACAGTTATAACGGGAAGCGCCGCAAAGAGTATTTGGGCATCATCCTGGACGCTCCTACCAGTGCAGAGCGAAGAGCGGAAAACAGAAACAAGGTACTAATTGCCAGGCAGATAAGAGCAAAGAAGGAACTAGAATTCTTATCTGTTGAATATCATCTGAACGATATAGAAAATACATTCGATGATATACTTCCAACAGATAAAAGCAATGTTCCCGATTTCTATATTCTGATAGGACAATACCTGGATACCTATCACAAAAAGGACAAGAAAATGGTCAGGGCATGTATCACCCACCTGCGACTGTTTACAAGAAAGAAAAGCTTACCTGTAACCCTTCTCACAAAAGATTTTTGTATAAATTTTCTTGAGTATCTCAGGGATCATCTCCGAGGTAACACTCCCATCGGATATTTCAAGAAATTCAGAATGTGCATCAATAAATGTATAGAAAAAAAGTTAATGACCTCTAACCCTACAGATGGTATCCGCCTGATGCAGTTTGATGAGGTAACCAAAGCAATCCTCAGCTTAAAAGAGATTCAGAAACTTGCTATCACTCCATGCCCCAACAACGAAGTAAAAAGGGCATTCTTGTTCTCTTGCTATTGTGGGCTGCGCTGGTGTGATGTGCACCAACTGCAATATAAAGACATAGATTTCTCATCAAACCGCCTTACTATTCTACAACAGAAAGTACAGTCACACTCCAAAAACGCAATCTTGCATCTAAACTTAAACCACACTGCCATCAAGCTCCTGCAAAGACATAAAGGCATTAACGAGGAGTTGGTATTCGGGCTCCCCTCCTATTCTTACACACTAAGAATTTTAAACAAATGGGTCAAAAGGGCTAATATACACAAGCACATCACCTTCCACTGTGCCCGGCACTCATTTATCACCAACATTATGGCAAATGGAGCTAATATCAAGACCGCCGCCAGCCTTGCAGGACATTCTACTACCCGGCACACTGAAAAATATGTTCATATCATAGATGAACTCAAACAAAAAGCAGTAGATAGTTTACCGGATATTATTGTCAATTATAAATAAAAAAGGACCTGAAACGGCCCTTACATCATTAAAGTTGTCACACATATAACTGGTGTTCAAACAATTAGTATTACTGTATAGTATCCGGCACGAATACGACCTACCTGAGTAATGCGGTGAACAACTACTTCGGATGCAAT
>ERZ837487.813-NODE-813-length-42901-cov-4.603767_pt1 | contig 42901 bp, 58 predicted proteins | sample MGYA00519911_ERZ837487 | MGnify/ENA primary metagenome ERZ837487 (study PRJEB31850, sample SAMEA3708818) | human gut metagenome | biome: human gut; feature: human-associated habitat; material: faeces | place: China | collected 2014 ... | reverse complement strand
AGTATTTTTTTTTCCTATAGAATTCAATTCTCTTTTGGAGAGGTGGCCGAGTGGTTTAAGGCGCACGCCTGGAAAGCGTGTAAACCCTTTAAAGGTTTCGGGGGTTCGAATCCCCCCCTCTCCGCCAACGGTCTTTTTAAATCAATAATTTGCAAGAGAGTTTTTAAAAAGCACCACCAAAAGCACCACGCTTAGAAGAATCTAAATCATTTTTATTTTTTTATTCACCTGAGCTGGATTGCACATCTTTCAATGATTCTTCTATCGCTGACTGCGTGTTCTGCACATTGGCTAAGAGTTGCTGAACACTTTTCAAGTGCTGGTCTAAATCGACCACACTCTCCAAGCTCCCTCTGTAGCTTTCGCTGTATCGCGGCGTCTCGCTCGCGCACCCTGAGAGCAGAATCGTTAAGGACACCAATAGACTTTTCCAACTGCGCAATTTCTTTATCCTTTCTATGTAACGTTTCAATCTGCTGAGCCAGTAGCCGCTCCCGCTCCTGCGTCCACCTCAGCTCCGTCTCCTGCTGGCCGAAGTGGTAACCCAAGACACTCGAAAACATGACGGCGGCAATAATCAAAATTACTCGGATCATTTTCTGAAAAAGAGTTCTAGTTCTGCGTCCGGCGCAAACCACATTCATTCTTTTAAAAATATTTTCTTTTCTTCCGCTCTTCGGTTTACCAGCCCTGGGAGAACCTGCCCAGCACTTTTCCTCCATTTTGGAAATTCTTCAGCAGCACCTTCATAATCTCCCGCGTTTAGTTTTCTTAGTAATGTTGATCTTCTGACGGCAGGCGTCAAACCAAGGTTAAACAACCAACTCATCAAGGCAATAAACTGATTCTCCGTAACTGGAACTTTGACAATGGCTGCTAACTCCTCCTGCGTTTGAACCAGGTCTTTAGTTAGAAGGTCGTATGCTTCATTGCGCGTAATGTGCTCGCCTGCGTGCACGTCTTTCGTGTGGCCAAAACCGATTGTCCACACCCCAGCGGGGCATTTGTAGGATTCAAGGGCCGGTCCGCCTTTGGGACCTTGCTCAAACTCAGATATGAACTGAGTTGCTAATTCAGGCGGGTACAACAAAATATCTTGCTTTCTCATTTAGGTTCCTTCAGGCCGTGCAATCTCTGCACCTCTGATTTCAGTGTCTCTAAGTCTTGTTGGATTTTTGTGAGCTGTTTAATGCTCTCGGTGTTTGATGTCGCTCGGCGGTTTAGCTCGTTGATCTGGAGGCGCTGGAGCGCTGTTTCGTTCTCCAGCATGTTGATCCTGTCCTGCTGTGACACGATCGTGTACTGGTTAAGCTGAGAGTTTGTGAGCCACCCTGCCATATAAAAAGCAAAGAATAAAACCAGCTTTATAAGTCCGGCTATAAACGAGCGCATACTAATTGCCATGGTTCGCTCCATTGTTGTTATGAACGGTGAGTTTCAATTTGCCCGTGATGACCCCGTATAAGGAGTTCATGATCTTCAGGCCAAAATATGCAGAAACCCCGCTACACGCTCCAATCCATTCCCAAGAGAGTTTGGAGGTGCGGAGAATCAGATAGACAATGAAGCCAGCCGCGCAACTGGATATGAATTCAACAAACCAGCGCACAAAATTCCAATTTCTTTCAGCTCTCACGTAAGGCATAGCAGAACCCGATGCCGCGCATATAAGAATTAGCGTGAACACTATTAGGTTTACCGTGCTGGCAAACTCGCTGAGGCTGAAATCTGTTTCCATGTCTATCTCTCTTTTTAGACATGGTAGGAGCGCTTTTTCTTTCAATGCGCACACCTAACTAAAAGCCCCTCGAGGTGAGGGGCGGAGCGGTTAAGTCGGAGTGCCTATAGATGGAACAAAGTAAACGTTGGTACCTTGTGTTTGTCCTGAGAGTGATCCAACCTCGTAATTAAGAGTTGCACCTTTAACCGCAACCACAAAAATCTGCGGCCACTGAAGAGCGGTGTTTGAAACTGAAATGCGAGAATGAACGGCCCCGTTAATCGACACATAATTTATTGCATCCCCTGCGTCTATGCAAAGGTATCCATTGGATGGCGCCGTGTACACGCCTTGAAAGTTTCCGAGTACGCTGTCTTTTAACAAGACCCGCCTCGTCCACCCTTCAGGCATTGCCTGTTGTGCTATGAACTCCGTGTCGGCCTTCTTCACGAACTTGGAAAGGAGGAGCGCTAAAACTGATTTCAGCATGACGCACCTCCTACAGCAGAGTTAGTCTTGGTTAGGCAAAAATACACATTCTGATGTGGAACCAAAGACAGTCGCAGAAAGCTTGATCGCAACCCCTTTTTGAACAGGGACGAATATCGCGTACCATCCTGATAAATTAGATGCGTTAATTCTTGGGCATTCTCCGCTGTTACCGCCCCTTTGTGTGAGAGCGCTAAATCCAAACCCTTGAGAATTTTCGCGCAAAATAACTTGAATGAAGCCGTTTGCTGGAGGAACGAACTCATAGTCCTTTCCTGCGACAAGCTGTAGTTGGGTTCCACTATTCTTTGGATAATTCCATGTCTGAATGGATTCCTTTTTACTCTGCAAGAATTTCTCCGCAAAGAGCTGTACAAGTGTTTTAAGCGACATAGCACACCTCCTTGCAGAAGAGCGTTCTTAAGAGCTTGATACCCCCCCCGATAGAGGAAGAAAAACGCAAGAAAATGTTCTTTAGACTTTTTGCGGTAACCTTCATTGCTTGACCCTTTGCAAAAGGAAAAAGCAGTCGAATGTCTTTATCGGTATTTCCAAACGTTGTAGCTGCTATTTGAGTTGTATCGGAACTTATTTGAAGAAAGCCATCAGTGTTAGTAGTGCGACCTGTCACGTACAAATAACCGTCTGCCGGAGCAATACCAATGTGTGCATCACTCCAAGTGGTGCATTCTGTTTTGATAGAAGGAGTGATGAGAGTGTTGGACGGACTCGGCATAGCCTGATGACCTACAAGCTCGGATTCCTGTTTGCTGTAGAACCTGCTCAACAGGAGGCTCAACACGTTTTTCAGCATAATGCGCCTCCTGTCAGTGCGTTACTTTCCGATTGTCGGAGTAAAGGAAATAATGACTTCTGTAGTGCCTCCATTCGGGTCGCTAACCACGTAGTTAATTCTTGTACCCTTAGCTGCGGCCATTTGTAAATGACAGTACGTTGTGCCGGATGCAGAACTAAGGACAGCTCTGTCTCCGTTGTACAGTTGAGACCACGTGTAGTTTCTCGTGTACAAGGCGATGTAGCCATCACTTGGCGCAGTGTAGAAAGAGTTGAGATTTGTCGGTGTGAATTTAATTTGGTTTGCTGTGTTAGCAATCGGCATTGCTTGGTTGCCGACCCACTCAGATTTGTTCTGCAAGAACTTCTCGGCGAAAAGAGAGATAAGGCTTTTAAGCGACATAACTCACCTCTCTTATAAATAGCCGAGACAAAAGATCTAAGATACCCCCCCCCCGACTGTCTTAGTTAAATCGATAACAACATCTTTTAAACTGCTACCTTGGACTGTCCAGGTTTGCCCTTTTGCTATAGGAATTGTCGTGGCAAGACGGGCACCCTCCCACGGGAAAGTTAGATTGCTGGAAGATCCCGCAGTTGATATTCCAATTATTGGAACTGCACTTGTACTCGTCCCCGCAAGATATAAATAGCCATCAAAAGCGGCAACCCCTGAAAATGCTTGGGCTATCCACTCTGAGCCAATCGTTCCGTTATCGACTAATCTGGTGTAATTGTTGGATGGCATAGCACTGTTTGCCGCCTGTGCTGGAGTAGTCCTACTATCCAGCAACCGTTGAATTAGTTGTTTTAGCATTTAAGCTCCTTACCGAGCCTAAATGCTCGGCGTTGTTAAATTGGACAGAAGTAACAGTAGATCGTTCCCGCTGTTAATCCATAGTGGTATTGAATCTTCTGTCCCTTCTTGAAGTATTGATAAACCGCTATGTTTTGGCCTGTATTTGGGTGTCTAACTAAAGTCGGCCAGTCCGTAAGCCCTTCTGCACGTATTCCAACAAAGTTGGCCTGAGTGCCATAACACCAAGCTATCCCATCTGCTGGAGTGACATATTCAAAGTACCCCGTGGATGTCGCTGTTTGGACGACCACTGCACCCGTTATACAGTCGGATATACCTAGCTCAGAAGGTCTCTTACCATAGATAGTACCCCCCCCCGCTTACAGCACGTTTAGGCACGAGCTGATTTACAAGCAACTGAATCAAAGATTTAAGCATTGAAACCTCCTCTCATAGATTGTCTAGCTGTGACTTTCTGCTGTAGCTCGTAAGCCAAAGCCGCAGGAAACTCAGGCCACTGAACGAACGGGAAACCCTCGACTTCAGGCAAGTTTCTAAGCGCTTGGCGGTAGGTCTCAAGCTCTGTGCGGTCGGCGTCCTCAAGGGCACTGCGCTTGGCTCCTGCGCTTCTTGCGACCGTAATATCAGGCAGTTTCACGTAATCGTCTGTGTCGCTGATACGAGCGTTTCTTTCCGCTTTAATCTCGTTGCTGTAGCGCTCTTTACAAAATTCATCAGAGTTTTCCGGAAGGTCTGCCTGTGTGTAATATTTTCCATCAGCACTCTGATACAGCTCGTCAGTGATCAACTGAGATTTGACCGCAAACTGCTGACCGGATTTGAACTTGACTTTGGCTTTGCCGATCAACGGTTTTTCCAACACTTCTACTTTCAGGTTGTCAGCTTTCAGGTCAGGCGTTGTGAAGGTGTAGAGGTCATAGCCATACTGGAAACCCTCTGGACGATTAAGCGGCTCAATCGGAATTTCCTCTTGAACCTTGTCGCCTTTCAGGTACTTCTTATCAACCAGTGCGATAAGCTCGATTGAGCAAGGCTCGACCCAAAAGCCTTGGGCGTCAGATAAGGAAGTGATTCTGCCGTTGCCCATCTTCACGCCGTACTTCGCCACGGGTTTGGATAGCGCCTTGGATAGGTACTCAGCTTTGATTTCAGATAATGTAGTCATACTGCTCCTTATGAATCAGATTCGTTTTCGAGGGCGTCGATTTCGGCTTGAGTGGCGCCGTTGTCTAAACAGAGTTGTTTAAGAATAGGGATGAGATAGGCGTCCACTGCTGCGGCAAATGAGGCTGTGACCCATGCAGAAATCGAAGCGGCAAAGCCCGAGGCCCATCCGATATTTGCACGTGCGATTTCTTTCTCATTGTCAGAGAAGGATTGACTGGCTACTCCAACACGTTTATCTAAAGCCTCACCAGTCGCCTTTGCATCAGCAAACCCGCCAGCAAGTTTTAACGACGTGTCCGAAACAGGTTTATTAGTCAGGTTGTTGTAGTTCGTTGTTCCCGCTGGCCCCGTGGGCCCCGCAGGCCCTTGACTGCCCGCTACACCTTGCAAACCGCGGGGGCCGCGGATATTAACTGTGCCTGGGTTGCTAAGGCTTCCGTCATTAGTCCAAGACAAGTCACCATCTGCGCTAACGGCGGGTGTAAACGTCACACCTCGGGGCCCTTGACTTCCCGTGGCGCCCACACTGCCCGCGCTACCTGTATCGCCTTTTCCGCCTTTCGCGCCGAACAAAACCCAGTAACTTGTCTGGGAGCTCGGAATATAGTTGGCTGGCACGTCTTGGACGGCTAAGTAAACATTCCCGTCCGTATAGCGGACAAAATCAAAGGCAAGATAGGTGGCCGTGGAAACCCAGTCACCTTTCCAGACTGGCCGAACTCGGCCTAAATTTAAAGTAGTCATTCTGTCACCGTAACTATTAATTCACCGTTCGTATTGATTGAGAAATCTGCTGAAGTGTCCAGGCCGACGTAATCAAGTTTTAAATCTGCTCCGTCAATGCGGAATTGGCCGAACGCCGTGGCCCACGGGCTACTGCCCATTGGTCCTTGGGGCCCCGCACTTCCGACCGGTCCCGGACTGCCTTGCAAACCCCTTTCACCCCTTTCGCCTTTCGGGCCGCGAATATTTACGGGTGCTGGGTTTGTAAGGCCCTTGTTGTTCGTCCAGGAAATCTCACCTTCAGTGCTAACCGCTGGCGTAAAAGTTGCGCCGCTACTGCCTTGAGGCCCGATACTTCCTGAATCACCTTTCAAACCCTGGGGGCCGCTAATCGTTGTGATGATTCCAGAGAGTTCGCACGTGCTGGAGCCAACATTCAAGACCCTAAAGATCTGTCCGTCAGCGTTCATCACGTGGTCGCCAACTTTAATCAGCGTGGCTGGCACGATTGCTGACGTGTTGACCGTGCCGCCTGCTGTAGCGGTCGCACAATAGCGATAAGAAAATGCCGCCTGTTTTGCAATCTCTGCTGCTTCCGTTGCTGTAGCAGCCGCGGCCTCAGAATCGAGTTTGAATTGAGCGGCGGCGGTTGCTGAATTGCTTGCTACCTTTGCGGCGTTCTCTGCGATATCCGTGGAAGCATCGAGGTTTTCCTGAGCAGATGTGGCAATGTCAGCAGCGGCTTGTGCCTTCTCTGCAGCGGCCTGAGCTTGTGCGGCGTATTCTCCAGACTTGGTAGAGTTCTTTAAGAGGATTTCACCGTACTCTTCACCTTCCATGCCTGAGGATGCGGGAGCAACTGCGGCGCGGGAGAGCTTCTCTTTTAACTGCTGAATCTGCGCTTCGGTGCGGTCAAAATTGACATTGATGTCATTCGGATTGAAATCACCTTCAGCGTGTAAATCAAGCTCCTGCGTGTAGGCCACATTAGAGAGAATCGTGACCGATTCCCCGTCCGTGAGAAACTCGTCCAGAGTAATGTAGCCGCCGATATTCGCGGTTTGGTCTTCGTCCCACGTGACTGTGTAGTCCTCGCCTTCCTTGAGCGTTTTGTCCACGCCCGCTTTGCTCGTGCGAATAACGAGCACATTGGAGGACGCAAATATCTTGAAGTCAAAATCAACTCGGGAGATACCCAAACCTGTTACAGGGCCCACCCGTCGCGGAACATCTGGCAGCATGAAAACACCTCATTGTTTAGAGACATTCTCATGTCAGCCAGATCCTAGATGCGCACACCTATCTGCGCGGCTCCGTGCCGATTTCTGGCATACGATAGGGGAGCATGTCGGTAGGTTTCCACCAATAGCCCACGCCTTGATTCTTTCTAATCTTCTGTTTAATTCGGCGGTGGTATCCAGGGTTCATCATCTCCTGGATTTGATTGAATACAGCATGATTCAAAAGCTGTTTCGTGTACCAGAGATTCACAACGGGGAGATTCCCTTTCACGATTCGCAAGACGTTGGCGCCTATGTCCTTGTTGTCTTTGTACTTGTCAAAAATGGTGTAGGCGTCCATTGCCGTTGAAAGTACAGGGCCCGCCATATTCATTAAAGCGGGGTGCCCGTACTTGTAATCGTCCATGCCAGAAACAAGGATGTCACCGATAAAGCCCATTCCGCCGCCTGCCGTGAGAGCCCGTTTAAAAATAGCATCAGTTGTAAAGGGATCTTTAACGTCACTGCCGTTAATAATGTCCTTAAACATATTAGCTACCCAGGCTACTAATGTTGTTGAGGCAATCAATGTTGAGTAGTAACCGATTCTGCTCCATACGGCAGAAGACATTCCGTTCGACTGAAGTTTGTAGCGATAAAGGCTTCTTGACCTCTGGAGGTGCCGCGTAAACATTGCGATAGGGAAAGACTTAAAAAGGAAGATGCTGCGGATAAACTCACCTGCTACGGTGCCACGGGATTTGCCCCAGTTAGTAATGGAGCGCGTCATTAAGTCCGGTTGTAAGGACGCCATAAATGAATCATCCATTACAAAGCTCAGGTAGGTAGATACCAACTTGTCCATCCTAAAGCCGTCAATGTCACCGTTCTTGCTGGCCGCGTTCTTAATAGAGTTAATCGTCAAGAAGTGGGAGCCGTTGAGTTCTTCGGGCTTGCACTTCTGGAGCGCTTTCCACATGTCCTCAGAAACTCCAAACTCCTCTAATCTGTATCTCAGCCATCCGTCAATATCGGCCCAATTATGTTTGGTGGCCTCGGCAAAGGTTGCCATTGTATTAAGTGACTGAGCTCTTCTCACTGCGTCCGTCCATTGAGAGAGTAAAGACAGTCTCATGGTGAGGTCTGCAAGTTTGCCCGTGATTCCGTTACCGATATTTCCCTCAACAAAGCGAGAGGCGGCGGAATTGAGTTCATCTCCGATAATGCCCGCCCTGGCGGCAAACCGTTTATCAGATTTGTCAGCAGGGTTGAGAGACTTCACCAGGAGCATTGCGCTCCGAGCAAAAGGCATTCTGTTCACTCTGGCTGTATGGAAATAGGTTGCCACGTCCGTGAACGAGGAAATAAAAGCGGAGCCGAGCTTTCCCGCCACCTGGAGGTTACGGGCGCCTTGGCCGATTGAGGCTAGCATTCCGCTCTCCACCACGTTTGCCGAGCCTGAGAGATTTTTCCACATTGCATCTAAAAGAGAATTGTCCGTGGACGTAATCTTTCCCTCGATCGGAGCTTGTTGATCGTTGTCGATCTGCGCCATTCTCTTGATTGTATTGAATGTGTTTGTCGGGCTGGGGCCGAGCATTTCCATCAGTGCAATATCCCTGGACATCCCGCCGATATGCTCCATCATCGTGCCCATAACTGAAGGATTAGAGCCAAACACTTCGTTGTAATCCAGGCGGGATTGGGCGTCTTTAAACATAAGCGTGCGGTGATCTCGGCGGCTGTTGGCCTTGCTTGTGCCGCGTCCTGCGGTCACCTTGCCCACACTTTCCTTGCTGGCTCCGTTCGTTGTGATCGTGTTGTACACGTTCGTGAGAAGGTCTCTCATGGCGTCATCGGTCAGCGGCCTTAAGTCATCGTCCAGGTATTTAGACCTGTCCAACTTATCCCAGACAAAATTGATCCAGGCTTCTCGGTTCTGTGCGGCGCTGTGTTTTTTAAAGGTCACTGCGTCTTTTACAGCCAGGCCCGCTTGTTTGAGTTCTCCTCCTGCCAGGCGTCGGGCCGCGTTGATGATCTTGTAGCGGTCATGTGTCTGCGGGAATAGCCAGTCCTCCAACCTCCCAATATCACCGCCAGCGGCGTTGAATCTTTCTCTCAAGGATTCCACGGTATCAATCCAGGCCTTGGCCGCCGATTTGGCAACAGGATTTCCCGTGTCGTCACCTGCGATTTCGTGCACCAGGTCTGTAATAAGTTTCTTGTTCTCGCATAAGCCTAAGAACGTCGGAGAAGTCTTCTCCAGAAAATCAACAAGGCGTGACTTGGCCTCCTGCTCCACACCCACCTTGTACTTGTCAACACGGTTGAGAATGCCTCGGGCCGCCTGGTTAGCGCTGTCGCCATTCGTGCGCATTGCCTTGTATGTGTTTCGGTTTTGGAAGATAGCTAAGGCCTGCCTTTTAGCGTTGAATGCCTTTCGCGCAGCGTCTTGTTGGATTCTCTGGGCGTACTGTTTTGCGGCCTCACTCACTACCTGATCTCGAGACATGTTCGGGTGGGCCTGCCTGTTCTGGAGGTAGTAGTTTTTAACGCTGGCCACCAGGTCTTGACTTTCGCTTTCTGTGATCGGACGGCCTAAGACCGCCGACACCTGGCGCTCGCATTCGGGTTTTAATTTGCTGACCATTTTCAATCCTTAAAAAACATCATCAAAAGCACCGTTTCTGAGCATGCACTGAGCCGCCTCTGAAACACTGTTGGCGCGGTCAAGCTCCTGTTTCTGCTCGGCCTCAATCTCTCTCATGTAATCGCCCATGCTCACCTCTCGTCCATCGTCCAGAACAATGAATGCGTTGGGATCGTCGGCCGCTGAGGTTTCTAAGTTCTGATCCATGAACTGCTCTTCGTTCGGGATTCCATAGTGCGGATGGTTTTCACCTGTCTGCGATTCTGGCTGATTGATTCCGAGAGTCTCTCTTATTCGAGCCTTGCTATCTTCAGATATTGGAGCCTGGTCAATCACCTGTTCTGCGGTCTGCTGCACGGCCTTCACGACCGGATTTGCAGGCGGCTCTTCTGGCTCCATACCGAATAAGGACGGCGTATCAATCTCCTCTTTGGCCCTGATCTGCTCGTCTGTTGCCAGCAGTCGATCATAGACAGCTCGCACCTCTGGAGAGATTTCAACCTGGAGCTCTTCGGAGGATTTGTAGATCTTCGTGAGCCAATCTTTGAAGGCCTTGAAGACTTTCTCTAGGGCCGAGCTCGGAGCCTCGCCTTCTCTCAAGTATTGTTCAAAACCTCTCGCAAACTGCTCGTGTGCGGCCCGTTGTTCGTCAATGGAAAGGCTTCTCCATTCGTCCAGGTCTTTCACTCCGAACCATGTCATTAAGGTTTGTACGTCCGCTTTGACTTGAGCGGGAGCGTTCTCCTTCATTGCCACGTCGGTGAGCACGTCCAGGAAATAATGGCCGCTCTCGTGAATAAATGTACTCTCGTTTGCAGACTGCATGAGTGTAATCACGCGTTCGCCAGGCGTGTAAATCCCCCTCAAGGCGCTTTCGCTTTGATACAAGTCCCCAATGGAAGTCTCGTTCTGGTATACAATAGGCCTAACTGAAGGATTCAGTGTTTTGTCATTGGCCGACGTCTTTGTAACGTCTGCGGACCGCGACAGGTGGGGATTAGACCCGAAGTCCCTTGGCAGAACATTGGGTCCTTTTGTTTTGTCATACCCCAACAGCAACCCTTTTTCTACCCATTTGTTGATCGAAGTTCTTTCCTTCTCATAAGTGCTCGCAACAAAATTGACGATCTGAAAATCTCCGTCTTTATTTCGAGTGAGATGTATAGGAACAATTATTGGACTATCACCTCGTTTCAGTTCTGTAATAAGAACGATGCCGCCGTCTGTAGCTGATTTAAAAACTGCTACTGGCTGCTGGATTCCAACTAAAAGCCCTTCCAATTCAGACGCCTTAAGACCGTGCTTCCCGTCAATGCCTAATAATTTCTTCCCTTTCGGCAGGAGAACATGAACAAATTGACGTTTTGTTGTGTTTATGCCCTTTCGATCTGATGCACCAAAAATCTGAAGAACCCAGGATGGCCTTCCAAGATTGAATTTATTTGACCCTTTTCCCTGCTCCCAAAGTTTCAATTGTTCATCAAATTCTCTTGAGCGATTAAGGGTATCCAACTTATCTTGAGGAGACATTGAAGCAAAGCCTTCAGGATTTTCAAGATTCTCCCTTCTCTGAATTCTTACTCCATATTCCTGTTCAAGCTCCTTACGGCTGCGCCCTAAGCGGATTCCCAGAGTTTCAAAGAAGGCGTCATGAACTTTGGCGCCCATTTCTGCGACCTTTTGTTCCGCTCCAGCGCCCACGAGTTCTTTTACAAAACGAGTGATAAAGGAGCTGACCTCCTTGTCCATAACTTCAGGGTCCACGCCTTCTCCAGAGACTTCTACACGTTCTCCGTTGTCTAGCTGTTCGGCGGCCTTCTTCTCGTCTGCAATAGACTTGTTCACATCTCCTCGGGTGCCCGTGGGCTGATCGTTCTGGATGACGTTTGCAGACTGGAGCTCCATTGCGGCGTCCACATCGCTCGGCTTAATCGAGTTGATAGCGGCGTCCCTCTGGTCAAACTCAGATTTGACCGTCTCAAATACTTGGTCTTTTGTGACCGCTTCAAAGAAACCTGCGCCCCCGCTTTCTTGCTCAGCAACTTCTCTAAACCTGGCAAGAATCTCCTGAAGTCTTTCGGGATTAGCCGATAGGAGAATGTCTCTAAAGTAGCGTTGTGCAGGTGTTGCAGATTCCTCCATGAGTGAGCCTGTTAGCTCCTTCTCGCGGCCCTTGCCGTTTATCTTCTTGGCTTCTCTTCGTGTCTCGAATACGTCCGCTACAGCCTCCAGGAGGTCGGGAGAAAAGTCCAGCTCACCCTTGATGTTCTTAAGCCTAACCACCTCAGTAGCTACAGACTGCAAGACGTTCATGATCTTGCGGTCTTCAGGGCTGTCAGCAATAAACCTGTTGATGATCCGAGTGTCAGAGAACGCGGCGGCAAAAATAGCGGGCCTCATTCGTCTTGCGATATTGTCATAAAGGGCATTGCCGTTTGAATCAATCAATCCCTCCTTATCAGGCGTGCGCTTTACAAACTCGTCCATAGACTTTCTAGTGATTTCGCCGTCTTTGGTAAATTCAACTTCTTCAAGTCGGACGTTTCGAGCATCCTGGGCGGCTTGTTCGGCCGGATTGAGTTTGAGCGTGCCCGTTCTATTTGAGGCTTCTCCGATTCCCTCCACTACGTCAGCGTCATCCATGACGCGCACCAGGATAGGGTTACGCATTTTCTTGATCTGGCGTTTTGAGATTCCAAACTCTTTAGCGTCTTGAGTAAGATCGGCTCTGTACTTGGTCGCCTTAACTTGTCTGTAGGCGCCTTGTAGTCCAGCTATGCGGCCATTACCTGCAATAGCTCTGGCACCTGCTACGGTCGGATCTGTAAACCCTGGATTGCTGGATCCGTCAACGGCATTAGAAGTGAACACATCGTCCGCGTCCACCACGGCATAACGCATTGTCATCGGCTCACTGCTCGGGTCAGCAGAAACATCAACCCGCTTTCCCCAGAGAATGTTCATATCCTCGGGCACATAGGCAATAATCGGAGCGCCCTGATCCAGGGAGCGGCTCTCTCTCAAAAGATTGAAGTTCGGAGCGGCCGCGATTTTTTCCATCTGGAGGCGGCTTTCTTTTGAGGAGCGGTCACGGTTCTGAATAGAATCGAGCACGCTCTTATTGAGATTAACTACGGGTGCTGCTTGCCCTTCAGGGGCCTGAGGTGCGCTCGGTTGAGCAGCGGCTTCGGTCTCCGGGTAACGGGCCTGAGCACGATTCGCACGTGCGCCCAATGCACCAAAAGCAATACCCATGCCCGCCGATACTCCGAGATTCACGGGATCAAACGGGTCATACTCCTGAGCCTGTTTTGAATAGTTGGCGTTATCCAATACAAACTTAATGGAGGCCTGTTCGCTGATGTCGGTCAGCGGGTTGACTGCGCCACCGAAGAGCATTGACTTCACATAGCTGGTTCCCACTGCTCCAGGCAAGGCCATTCCTACAGCGTTGACTGTACCTGTGATGGCACCTGCCGTCCGAGCTGTTGAGGCGTCCACGCCCTTGTCTCGAAGTTTCCCAGCTTCGTAAAGACCGAGGTCAGCACCAAAAAGCGGAGCCGCCAAAATACCGCTACCGCCTGTTGCCACCGTATATCCGATAGCCTTGGCAAGGGATCCCGTTAGGCCGTGGATCATCATGGCGGCCTGGCCAGTTGTTTCGGGATTAGGCGTGTAATCGTTCTGGGCCTTGAGGCGTGCAAACTTTGCATCATCTCTCAGCCTAGCTGCTACCTGCTCCTTCTGCTCCTGGGTCGGTTTGAAGTCGCTGAATGCGTCCTCGTTGTTGTCGAGGTCGTAATTCACCTCAACTCGATCAGCCATTAACTCATTCACGCCTGAAAGAGACTGATAGAACGAGAACGGGAGCGCTTTTTCTAACGCCTCTCCTGTGCCTTGAAAAGCTGAGGGTTTGGTCGGCTCCATATCCGTTGCAACACCAAACCCTCTCAGGGCCTCGGGCTGAGTTTGAACTGTTTCACCAAAAGCGTTTAACCAATTCATCTTTTTGTTCTCCGAGAAATATAGGTGTTGAGGTCGATAACGAGCGGCTGGCCCTTTTCGTCTCTCACATAATTGAGGCCGTTGACTACCTGGTACACACCGTCATCAATCGACTGGAGCTGTCCAGAAGAAATAAGGTTCTCAAGCTGGCTGGAGGTGAGTTTCTGGCCGCCATAAAAATATGACTTCTTGCTCTTGGCCAGGTCTTTGCCTGCGTCACTCAGCAGGTCTTCAAAACTGCCAACTTGTCTAAAAGTGAATATGTTCTTCTGGGCCTTATCGAGCTGAGTAGGGAGGAAAATTTTCTTGCCGTTGTGCTCGTAAACCTTTCCAAAAACGTTCTCAGCAGACTTCGCGACATCCTGAGAAGAGGATTGATTCGCGTAACAGTGCTCATTCATGGCCGCAGACAACATTGCCTCATAGGCGGGACTACCGTCTGAGACTGCCAGGACACCACTCAGGAGCGTTCTCATGTCCTTCTCGTCTTTCCAGGCCTCGCCGATCTTCGACTTCTTAATGTAGTCACCGTTGATCTGTCGGAGCGCTCCATTCATCTCTTTACCGTTCGGAGTGGAGGCCACGCCGAGTGCGATTGCAAGCGTTTGATTCTTGTTCCCAATTTGCTCGGAGAAAATCCTGAGCGGCTCCGAAGTTGTCGAGGTCGGATCGGTCATGCGGTCGGCCATTCTGCTTAAGAAGTCCGCCTGGTGAGGAGCGTCCATGCTCTGCATGAAATTTAGGAAACCAGAAATCTCAGCTTTACTGAATAGCGTTCTGGGCGTGCCAAAGTGTTCAGCCACCTGATCCATGCTGTCGATTCGTTTCTGAATCTGTAGCAGCGCTCCGTCCTGGTTCGTCCAGTCCGTGATCGGCTGAAGCCCTAAGTCAGGCATTCCAGAGAAGGCAAACTGAACAGGATCCTCTGCACGCTCCTTTCTAATCTGCGTATATGCCTTATTCCAGGTTTCTAAGTCTTTCATCCTAGCGGCGTAATTAGGATCGTCCTTGCTCGGCGTCATCTGGCGTGCCGTTGCCTCAATCTCAGCGTTGCTGAGTGTCGGCATTAGGTAGAGATTGGCGTTGAGCTTGGCTTCCTGCTGTGCGTTCTGGAATTGCCTCAGCCCCTCTTCCTGGCCGTAAGTCTGAATAAAAGCTCCTACATCGGGGAGCTGGCTCATGTCGCCTGTGCTCCTGGCTACAGCCAGCGCATTATTCAAAGTAGTCTTGAATTGGGAGCGCAGGTTAGCCGTTGACTGAGAAGTCTGCGCCTTGGTGTGTTGCATGATCCAGAGTTTCTCAGGCTCATTCAGAGAATCAATGACCTCGATCCCCGTCTTAACGTTGGGATTGAAAACGAGGTCGGCGGCAGTCAGCTTAGGCGCCTGTGCTGTTTCTTCGCTCAAGAGTTTGCCGTTATCATCGCGTCGCTCACCGTTTGGACCAATAAAGATGTTTTGGCCGTTTTCAACAGTCCAGCGTCCGCCCACATTGCGTTTCCCGTCTGCATATTGGCTTTCCTCGGAGAACGTGTGGTGATTCGGCTTCTTGAAAGTGTCTGGGAAGTGGCCGTTCTCAGCCTGAGCCGCTCCAGCTTTCCAGGCTCCTCTAAGGTCATAGTCATAAATATCACGCTCATGACCGATCTGTTTTGCCCATGCCTGGTACTGCTGTTCTTCTTCGTCCGATAACTGAGTGTTGTACAGGTCGGAATAATCATTGATGTCCTCTTTGCCGAGCGCGTCCAGGACACCTGCAATAATCGTGCGCTCGGAGTACGGGACATCGCCGATTTCCTGCTTCATCATCGCAGTGACCAACTTCTTCAGCACCTCAGGATTTTTTGTGTCGAGCTTTTCATCAGGCTGGTAGCCAGTGCCCTTACAGACATTCGCGATATAGTCATCTGTCGGATTCTCTGAGGCGGGAGCGTATCTGCTCACAATGTCTCGCACTGTGTTGATCCCGTACTTCGTGCCGTAATTCTTGATAACGGTAGCAGCGGCCCTGATGCCGTCCATCGGAGTTGAGAAGATCACATATCCGTTGTCAGAATTACCAATCGAACCCTTCCATTTATCGCTGGAGACTCGGACATTCAGCGGGTTGCATCCCTTGTATCCAGAAGTATTGAGCACCTTATCCGACACTTTCGGAGCCTGGCCTAGTCCGGCCTGGGCGTGGGATTGTCTCAGCACGTTCTCGTTTGTGTTGTCGCCTGTAGTACGTGCAACTGCTCCAGGTGTTAAGGCCAGGGCCGTTGCTCCTCCGTAACGTTGAGAGAGTTCTACGAGCTGGGGAGCGGCTCGGTGGAATAACATCTGATAGGTGCGGCGGCCTACGTCCGTGGACATTTCCCTTGAGCCGTCCGTCTGAAAATGCCTCAAGGCGCCGATAGGATCGCTCAATGCCATATTGCTATAGGCTGAGGCATAAGCAAGAGACTTATAGGCGTTCTTCTGCCTTTTCAATGTTTCATCGTCCCAGCCCTGCATCCTGCCCTGATACTCGATCTCGTTCATCAGGCTAGCCATTGTGCGTTGACCGTCAGGAGAGAAACCGCCTAAGGCAAACTCCTCCACGAGGTTGTCTGCATGGTCTTTAGAGGTCTGAGCCCGCCAGCGGATGTTCTGCTCGTTGCGATAGACGACTGTCTTCTGTCGGACGGAATTGAGGCGCTGCAATGCGTTGGACTTAAAAGCCTCTTTGACATCAGGGTCATCAATCTGGCTCAAGTGTTTGTCATAAATAGACTGAAGATCAGATTGCGCCTGATCCCACGACGTCACGGCGTTCTTGCCTTGCTGAGAGAAATAGCCCTTCTCTGGGTCGTACAGCGTTGTCTGTACTTCCTTGTTGTAAGCGTCCAGCTGTTCATCAGCCCGCGCTTTCACAACGGTGTCACGGTGATAGGCCTCAATTTTGACTGCGCTATCTGCAATCTGCGACCACGGCTGTAAGGCCCTGTTCATGACATTCTCATAGTCGAAACTCGGGCGGACGTTATCAACGGGAGCGCCGAAACCTCTTCCACTTTCGACTACTCCAGGCACATTATTTTCATACTTAGGGACGATTGGCATTTTTTATCCTCTGTAGTTCAGAGAGAAGATGTTTTTAGTTGTCGGATAAAGCTGTGTGGTTTTGACTGTCTGGCCTAGCAGCAGGTTCGGTTGTGCACCTGAAATAGCATCAATCCTCGTTACGCCTGGCTGGGCGCCTGATATGGCGTCAATCTTGATTCCTGGGTCTGCTCCGGAGATTGCATCAATGTGGATTGGCTCCTCAGCCTTCGGCTTTTCGGCCGATTCGGATGCTTTGGCCATATCCATCAATTTGCCGTAAGCAAATGCCATTCCCATATTCCCAGCGCCCACCAGAAGAGAATCCGTAAAGGCTCGGCTTGCGCCCTGCTTCTTAGCCAGGCTCATTAAGGCCTGGTTTCTAAAGTCTGTCTCTTTTACTCGGTAGCCCCATGCCTCGGATTTAGCGTTGCTCTCCAGGCGGTTGAGATTGACCTTCTTCACAATGTCCGTGCTGGCCAATTGTTCCGCAGCTGATCCGACCCCGATTGCCACGCCATTTGCGGCTAATGAGACTTTCTGCCGCGCCTTCATTTGAGCGGCTTGCATTGTCTCTCGCTGATACTCACCCTCAGCCGCAAAAAGTCTCTGCTGATAGTGCAAGTTCATCGTGTCTGCGTTGATCTTGGCTATGTCTGCCTGAGCCTGTGCAATAGCGTTGTTGTACTTCGTGATACTCTTCGCACCGAAGGCATTAAACAGTGTGGAAACACCTGTAGAAATAAGGCCTAGTGTGCCAAAAGAGAAACTAGATCCGGCCATAAAAAATCCTCCAACTCAGCATAGATATTGGAGGATTCCTAGAGCGTGATGCGCACTACACCACGTCACACGTAACTGTAATGCTCGAGATTTTCAGCGGGAGCGGGGCGCTCTGACGAATACACACTTGGCCGTCATCCGTCCATGAAGCGGCGATATCTACTTCAAACTCTCCGTTTCTCTTCTTCGGCGGTGTACCGGGTGTTTCCCGTCCGCGTGTCGGCTGCTGATAGAGGTCGTCGAAACTCGAGCCAGCCAGAATGCTCGCTGAATCAATCATTCTCACTGCTACACCACTGATGTTTTTGCGGTGATTACTGCCAAAAGAGAGGTCTTGGAGCTGGAGTGCAAGGGGTAGCGTCTGAATGTCTGAGTTGTAGGCCAGGCCAATATGCACCTTGGAAGCCGCTCTTCTCAGCGTGATCTTGCCGTTCTGCACTACTTGATCCGGCACACAATACCCGTCAGCCAGGATGGAAACCTTCATCCCATTCAGCCAGCTAATGCCCGTGATTTCTGTCTTGGCTGGGCCTGAATACGTGCCTGCGCAGTCCATGAATAAGTAGTCTTCATCTTTGTCAATGATGTACTCGTTCATGCGCTCAACAAACCTCACGGTGTTGTCTCCAATTTTCCGCTTGGTCACGACATAAAGAATGTCCTCATTGCTCTCTGGAACTACTGCGCAGGATTCAAAGTCTCCCTGGGTTTCGTGCTGTGCAAAAGCTCCGACTTGTTGCTCTGGCACGTATGTGAAGGAGATTAGTTTGCCTATGTTATTAACGCACCAGAAGATCGAATAGGGAGCCTTGGCGTATGCAATATCAACGACTTCGTGATGATCGAAGAGGTGAGCCGCTCTGAGGCACACATCGGACGTAATGTATCCGCCCGCCTGGTAACTGTAGCCGAGTTCTCTCAGGTGGCCGCCACGGGCCGAGGCAAATATCATCGTGTTGTTGATTAACACTGGCTTGGTCTGGCTGGAGCCCACGTATGACTGAGGCCGCACACTCATAGATTCAGGCGTGATCGCGTCAGAGTTTACAGGGCTCACTCGCCATTCCCCGCTAGCCGTGAGCATGAGGAGCTGAGACAATGGCACGATATGGCGGATTCTGTTGCTGTCCTGGCTCGCTACCCTCACCTTGATTCGGTCCGTGCTCTGGGACGGGAGGGAATAGCCCATATCTGTTTCAGTGCCCGTCTTCGTTGCCCAAATATATTGCGGTCTCATGCGGCTGCCAGCGAACCACCTTCTCTGCTCGAAGTAGCTCACACATCCTGGATAGTCTCCAGCGTTGGCTACAGTCAGAGAGATTTGAGCGCCTGAGCCATAGTTTGAAATAAGTGTCGCTGTCGGGTTGGAATAGCCCGCTCCTGCGTTCTTGATTAGGACGTTAGTAAGTTTGCCCTGACTAAATACAGGCTCCAGAACAGCCCCGCTTCCCGTTGCGTCCGTGACGTTAATCGAAGACTGCATGAATCCTGCGGACGTTGCCGAGGCCTGGAATGAGCCTGAGTAGCGATAAAACTCAAACACACCCGTGATCTTGTCATAAGCATCGCTCCACGTCGGCCAGCCTGTAATGCTGATCGTAATAACGGGACGTTTATATCCGCTTCCGGCCTGAGTAATCGTCAGGCCTTTTAACGGTCTAATACCGATAACACGAGGATTCGGTTTGTAATAGTCAGGCGGCGTAATGTCGAACCAGTCGGCCATACTCGCCTTAACAGGACTTACCACGGCTCCAACTCCGGAGCCTTCAGCATCGTGAACAGTAATGGAGAAGGTGAAGTAATCCATGAAATTCGACGGAATCCAGCCCACGGGATAGCCGTACTTGTCGCCTGAGCTCATTAAATTCCATTTGCTGTCATAGTAGGCGCCTAACATCGGAGCATCTTTGAATTTTCCGCCATAGTCATAACCTTCACCTTTCAGCACCCAAGTTTCACTCTCAAGCAGAGAAACACTTAAAAGTTCTCCGTTCGGTCCCGTGTAGCCCGTTCCCTGAGCCACCACGGTGGCAGCACTGATACCTCCACTGGTGAGGAATACATCGTCGTAAATAGGCGGTGTAATCGAGCTGTCAGGCGCGATATTGTCATCATCAATGGAGTTGGTGCGGGTCTCGCCTATGTAGCCATAGATACCGCCCTTATCACGGTACACGCGGTAATGATCAGCACCTGCAACAGTGTTCCATGTGATGGTGTTATAAGCGCCATCACCGTACGGGTTACAAATAACCGAGGCCGCTGCACTTGCTTTGGATTCCTCCGTGTTGTCCACATTGCACGAGGTCACAACGTACTTCCGGACATACCCGTCTTTGTATGTCGCTGAGCCCAGAATGTGCTGTGTAGCCGTTACTCCAGTGGGAGGTGTAAGAGACGTATTGAAAGTGATGTCCACAAGTCGCCAGTCCAGCGCGCCATAACGCCTCAATTCCCGTGGCGGATGGGAGCAGTGCACCAACGTGATGATGTCCACCGACTGAGCATAGTCAATATCAAAGAGTTCGGATTCGTCATAATCCGTGGCAACTTCATACGGGACATTGCCGTTCATCAGTGTTGAGCCGTTGGTATGAAATCGGACGTAATGATGCCCAAACTCTAAGATCATCGTTTGGGTTGCTGAGAACGTGAACGGGATCAGGCGGCATTTCCTGTCGGGATACTTCGTTTCCCGCACCATTGAGAAACCGGGCCTCCTCACTACAGGGCCTTGAGGTTCAACAATCATATTGCGGCACTTGGCCAGCCCTGCAGAATATGAAGAATCCGTGATTCTGGAGTACATCGAAGGAGAAATCTCACCTCCTCCGATTGATTGCTTGTAGATTTTCAGTGACATTTAAATACTCCGTACTGCCAGGTGTGGCGCTAAATATTCGTGCTTGACCCTGATAGAGTTTCGAGAATCCTGATACTTCGCAGTCTCCAGTGCTTGAGCGGCCATTTGGATCATCTGCTGCGCCATAGAAGTTTTCATCAGTGGGCCTGCCAGATAACTAGCAAGCTGGAGAACAAGGGCCTGAATGAAATACTGCGGCATGATTGACACGTTCTGGACGCTGGCCACGTATCGAAGCATGGGAGCGGGAGAATCGGTTAGGAGAATGTATGAGCCTGTTTCCGAGAGCGTTTCGATTTCAAAATCAAGTCCGGCCTCGTCGATCTGAGAGGACTTTTCGTACACCTTAACCGTCCTCAAGTAGTCGGACGGGAGCTGATAGCCGTGTGCCCACTGATACAAGTCGGCGTCATATTTCTTGTATTCAGGCAGTCTCACGCGCCTGATCGCAAAAGCCCAGTTGTGAGCCTCCAGTAAGTAACGGAGCGCCTGAGGATAGTATTCAGCACAAGCCTCGGCGTTCGGATTCCCTTCAGGTGGTTTGATCCGTGTGATCGTACCCTTTTGCCCTAAGTAGCTCAGAGCGGCATTGCAAATTGACACTTCATTCATATTAAAAAAGGGAGGTTTTCAAGCCTCCCTCCTCTCTTTTAACAACTACTGAAAACTGCAACTAGAGAACTAACTAGAACTTGCCGCTGCTTCGGCGGGGAATTCAATTCCCTGCGTGCGGAGCGGGGAACCCAGCTGAACGTCATTGCCAATAAAGGCGGTGATAGTTCCGGCAGTAACTGATGTCGGCGTGGAAACCAACTTCAGATAACGCTTATGAATCGGCGGCAGTGAAATAAGCAAGGGCTGTTTCAGGTCTGTGGCCGTTAGCGCTTTCGTGGTCATGACATCCGTGTAGGTGGACTTGTCCGCGGATTCCTGAAGCTTGAATGTGATGGACGTACCGGCAATTGCGGTCGGCGTCAAAATGCAGAGCACCATCCCATGAGCGTTCAAGTACGGAGAGGTCTGATCTGAGACAAAATCGAGCACATTAGACGTGATCGCGGTTTTGGCCTCTGCCTTTTCACAAAACATCATCTTTTGATCAATGATCATTTTCTACTCCTTAAGAAATCGTGATCTTGGATTCAGTGGACGGCAAAACATCGGTGCCGTACTGATAGATCGGGATACCGCCGAAGGAAAGCATTGATTCACGCTGGCCAAAAGTCTTGTACTCCAGTGTGTACTTAGTCTTTTCAAGCAACTGAAGGTCATAGATCAGGCCCACCTGGTCGGTACAGTAAATACCGACATTACGGAAGTCAGCGGCCTTCAAGCGGTGACGAGCCTCAACGAACTTCTTAAGCAGATCTGTTGCACCCTTGTCAGTCGTGATCTTGGTCGGATCAACGTTAGCAATACGCACAATCTTTTCAGGATTGCCAGCGTAAACGCCCAGGTCATATCCGAATTCAGTGACATATGCGGGATACATTTTGCCGTTCGCGTCAGGGACATAGACGGGCTCTTTGATTGCTTCCATGGACACGCCAGCTGCGCCTCCATACTGCGGGAAGAAACAAGTCATTTCATTCGGATCCCAGTCAATGAAGTAGATGGAGGTCAGTTTTGTACCTGTGCCGCCACCATCAATGATGGAATCCTTCCAAACACCATTATCACGATCAGGAAGAACGATATTTGCCAAACCCATGCAATCACGCGGGTCTGTTGCAGGGTTGCCCTGGAAAACACGCTTGACCATGCCACGGGTTAATCCTTTGATGAACATCTGATCGGTACGCATGCGGAAAGCATTGCGCTCCTTGTCAGGCATTTTTTCAAGCATGTTCTTGGCAATAACAGAACGGTCACGAGCTGTGCAGGACGGATAACGAACTGCACGGCCGGCCGCATTGGAGGCGCTCCAGCCTTCGTTCAATCCGACAAGCTGACCTTCAGGATACTTCTCTCCAACAAGGCCCTTCTTTCCCTGACCATCATTACCACGCACTAAAGTGGCACGGTCAAAAAATGCCTGATAATCCCGAATGGTCTGAATCATCATGTTGATCTGAGTGTTGCCTTCGGGTACAAGAGCCTGCCATTCAGCAAGCGAAACAGGGGTCATTCCAGTGAATGCATCTGCCATTTTTTACTCCTTTATTTACCGTAAATATCGTCTGGAGTGAGAGTTCTGTTAGAACTGCCTCTAACCGTCTTGTCCTCTCGCATGCTGTCGCCAAAATGTTTGAGGATTTTGATCAGACCCGGATGATTCCCGGCAAAGGTCGCCAGTTCGTAAACGTCCGGATCAGTAAACTCTCCTTCGGGTGTCTGAAACTCTCTCAGGGCTCGCTGAGCTGAAAAGATTGTGTTCTTCCAGTTGTCGCCGCCGATCACTGCGTCATGGAGCGATTTATCTTTCCATGTCGCATTGGTCTGTTTCAGCACTTCAATCTGTCGCTCTGCCAATTTCGGCGCCAGCTTGTCAATGACTTCCTGCGCTTTGGCTTGAGGCAGATTCAGAGACTTAGCGACTTCTGAAAAAGTTTTGACGACTTCTGCGTCTAAGGTTGTACCTTCAGGCGCTTTGAAGTCCTCATACTTCTCCGGAGCTCCGCCAGTCTCGTCCGCCTTCTCTTCCTTCTTCTCTCCTTTGTTCTCTTCGGTCTTTCCTTCCTCCTGAGACTGCTGTCCCTCTTGAGGAGGAGTTGCCTTGGAGATTTCATCAATCAGCGTGGATTCTCCCTGCTGACCCTGAGAATCAGGATTAGGCGTGCCGTTGGTTGTAGCCTCGCTTGTCTGATTTTCGGCTGCTGTACCTTCGCTCATTTCGTTTCCTTAGGTCTCAATTCGCCGATCTTTTCAGGGGCGTACTTGAGAACGTTGTTAAAAACCTGTTGTGCAAATTCCCGTTTCCCTTCCTTGCGAGCCATGTTCAAAGCATTCGTATCGAATGCCGAGGAGAAGAAACCGCTGTCATCAAAAATTCGTTTCAGCACTGTCATTCCGTCTCTTGTGTTCAGGAGATTGATCAGAGCCTCTTGGAAGTCAGCCTCCTTTCGGAATGCCTCAAGATTCTTTTCTTCGTCCCTTTCTCGCTGGGAGTTATCAAACGGGTCTCTTGTAACTTTGCTCATTGTCAATCCTCGTGATTTTTTGATGCGCACACCCTATTGCATTCCCTCGGCCGCCATGTCTTGCATACCCTGGACAGCTTGGCCAGCCAGTGTTTCCGGGCCCGCTGGCACTTTTCCGAGCTTAGATAGCATGTCAGCGCTCTGAGCCATTTGCTGTTGCTGCTGAGCCTGCTGTTGCTGCTGTGCTCTCTGCTGGCGGATTGCGGCCACCTCGTCCGAAGAACGGAGGATTTCAGGGGAAACTCCTCTCTTGTCGGAAACAATCTGGGCGTACTTGTCCAGATCGAAGTTGTCGAGAAAATCGGGCTGATATTGAGCAATCTGCAGTGCCTCCTGAATGGCCTGCTGGTCGGTGCGTGACTGCACCTCCTTCTGACTTCGGCTCAGGATTGATGTGTACTCGACATTTAAATCCGTGCCCTGAATCTCTTCGGGAGCAGGCGGGATCAATCCTTCTTCGTTCAGGATGTCAAACGTGCGGTCAATGAGCGGGCGCAAAACCTCATTATTGAATCTGGAGAGAACGGGCCCGAGCATCAGCAGCTTCTCTTCGTGCAGTTCTGCAACTGCCGTGGCAGTCATCTGATTGAGGGCAGACTGGTTACTGAGCATGAGGAACATGTCCACATTGAATCCGGCTCGGATTCTGTTTTGTACCTCCAAAGTGTCCTGCCTCAGGTCATTGAGGTTAATAGCCACATTCCACAACTGCTCAGCGGGCTTCCTGCCAGTGGCTCCGTTGATAAAGGATTGACCGCCCGGATCCATATCTATGTCTGAATCCTTGGCTTCGGACGGTAGACCAATAGGCGGATTCACCATGTAATCAATGGCGTTCCCTTTTTGTTTCTGCTCATGCTGGAGCTGTTTGACATCTCCCAGAACGACCATGCCAGGAGATTCACAACTGTAGGTTTCCGTGCTGATCGCTCCCCAGCGTCCGACCACGGCAGGAAACATTCGGTATCCCGATTCTCGGAGAATCGGCTTCTGATCGTCTCCTGCATCCTTCAGCAGATAGACGGATCGCCACGGCATGTCCTTGTTGGATTTGGAGCGGAGATTGCGTTTTTCTCTCGGCTCAATAGCGTGAATGATCGTATAGAGCTTGTCCTTCTGGCCGCCTTGATAGGTTTGGTAGAGAGAATATGGCAAAGCGTCTTCACCAAACTTCTGAACGATCTGCCTCAGCGATAACGAAAACTCGCGGTAGATAGTATCCGGAGTTCCCTTGCTGTCGCACGATATGCAGTATTCGCCAGCAGTCAGGGGAATACAGTTAAACCCTTTCTCCTCATCCTCTTCAATGATGACGGCCAGAATTCCAAATAAGCCAGCCTCAAGCCATGCATGATGCAGGGCCTGATAGAGATTGGTCTTGGCGTATGTCATGTAGAGGATCTGCGAGACATCCGAGAGCCAGCGGCGAACTTGGACGGATTCGTCTAAGTCAGGGCTTCCAGTCGTGAGGAAAAACCACTGCTGGCTAGGATCAGTCATGCCGCTCATTAGGCCCTTGGCCAAAATATCCGAGGCCCTGAGCGCGGTGTTGTCATAGATGTTATTCCAGCGGGTCTTTGCCTCATTCTGCGTTGTCGGATTAAGGAACTTACCGTTAGCAGGCCGCAGGAATTTAGAGATTTCTATCCACTGGTGGAGATAAGGATCGCGCTCTTTTACAAGGCTTCTCCATCGGTTCAAAACTTCCTGCCGAACTTCTTTCATGTCATCACCCTAAAGCGGATTTCTTGCCCAGCGTCATGTCGTTCTGATCCACACCGGCGGCGCCTGTCAGCATTGTTTGACCGCCTGATAACAGGTCGTTGGTGTTGTCGCCGAGGATCTTGCTAATATCCGCGGTCTTCTGGTTCTGCATACGCATTTGCTCACGCTGTTGTTCAGCTTGTTTCTCAGCGTTGCGTTTGGCCTCTTCGGTCGCGTCCTTCTGAGCTGATGCCGTTCGGCGTGCGGCTCGGCTCTGTGTGTGAGAAGACAAGGCCGCAGATCCGGCCATTAAAAGGCCCATGCCCAGCATTTCCATACCCATGATTTAATCCTCCAAAGACTTGTAATAAGTAACGTCCGAGCGCGTGAACAATCGGTCGAAAAGCTGTTCAGTGCGGCTCCCAGCAGGTGCGGAAAATCGAATACCTGAGGCACCAAACTCCCGAGCCATTTTTATTGCGTGCCTCAGGAATTGCAGGCCGTGGCCTCGGTGCTCAGGCTCAAGATAAAGCGTGTCAACGTTGGCCACGTCTTTTGAGTTGTGTAAGGAAGGACATATGACTATGGCCATGATCCCTACTAGCTGACCCTCGCTCACTGCGCGGGCACAAAGCAGAAGGCCGTTCTTGGCCAGAAAAGAGTATTTGTCCTTATCCACGATCCCTTTCAGGTCGAGGCGGCCCGCCTCTTGGCGGTAGTGCTGGCACACATTCTCATACCGAGGGTCATTGAACAGGTCACTGAGCGTACAGGTTTCGATCTTCATCATGTCCCGATTGTCGAGCCTGTACGCAGACTGATGCGCACACCCTCTATGCGTATGGATCGCGTATGCCCTTGTGGCGGTTCACCCGCTGATGCCGCCAGCTATCGTCCTCTATGTACTCTTGAATGGGAATAGCGAAACACAATGCCAGGGCATCTGCGGTATCTGGAGAGTTCATGTTGCGGCGCTTCATGCTGTCCTTACTTTCGAGCAATAACCGGCCCTTCTGGTCAATGAGTTTCTCAGGTATGCAAAGATCCTCGGCCAGCTCTTCACTCTTTGGAATCGCTCCATCATCACGGATGAAATCCCGCATTTTGTCCCACATCTCGGCCCGCTTATTGGCCCAGCGCTGGGGATTGGTTGACTGGCTCGCACTGATGACCTTGTTGAGGTGCTGCACCTTGTCCTTTAACCAGTCATAAGGGCTTGCTCCTACACCTGTGTAGTCCAGATTGATGTACACACGAGGAATGCCCTTCTGCCTCAGCTCATTGGCATACATGAGTACCTGCATACCCAACTGAGGGCCGTCCAGGCCTCTGAAGACTTTAAGCGGCATGGTACAATCCCTGCCAATTTTTGTAGCGATAACCGAGCGGTCATCACCTTCCCGCGCTACGTCCACGCCCAGGATTGCCACCGTCCTGGAGTAGTTGACCTGTCCCACATCACGATTGACTGCCGCGTCCACCTCCTCACGGCTTATAAACTGCTTGGCCGAGGCGCTCGGGAATACGCCCCTTACGCGGACCTTCACAAAGTCGCTGTCCTCTCCATAGTCTTCTACGTACTCCTGCAACTGCTCTTTGTTCGTGATCTTCACCGTCCTGCTGTCAATGTTGTACGTTATCCAGCGGTGGCGGCTCTTGTGGAATGCATCGAAGAATGGGCCGTCTGGGCGCGTTGGGTTCCCGAAAATGCACCAGATGATCTGCGTATCTTTATCGGTGAGCGCGCCTTTCGTAACCTCGTAAATCTTTTGAGCAATAACCGAGGCTTCATCGAATAGCACCAGGATCCGCTTGCCCTGATTATGAAGGCCCTGGAATGCATCGGTGTTGTTCTCGTTCCACGGGATGGCGTCAATGCGCCAGGTGTATTTGTGCCCTGGCTGAGTTGAAAAAATGGATTCAGCGGCCACCTCGAACCAATCACGGAAAAGGCAAAGGTGGTGCCACTTGTGCAACTCCGACCATGTTTTGGTTATGAGCTGGTTCTTTGTTTCAGCCGTGACAACTCCTTTCATGTCCGGATAGGTGCAGATTGCCCACAACATGATCCAGGCCACAAAAGCGGTCTTCCCGATACCGTGCCCGCTGGCTACAGCTATCTGGATAGCTTTATGTCTCGTTTCCCCGTTCTTGAGCCGGTCGCGGATGTCACAAAGAATCTTCTGCTGCCAGGTGTCAGGGCCTTCGTAATTTGCCAGCTCCCCGTGCCCCCATCTAAAACACTTCTGGATAAAAAGGAGCGGATCATTCGTGCAAGCAATAGCAAGGCGCCTCAGGCCCATTTCAAACTCAGCCGCTTCCTTATTCATCCTTGACCTCCTTCAAAACTTCATTCAGCCAGGAGGAGCGGTCAGAAATATTGACCTCTACCTGCTTCTTCTCAATGAATAATCCCAGCCGTTTGCCGAGCATGTCCAGGCATTTATGAGCGGTCTGAGGATCTTTCGTCTCCGTATGTACTACATTGCCGTCCTCGTCTTTAAGCTCGATCTCCTCCATTGAGCGGTTTTTAAGCTCCAGGACATCACGTGTCCAATCTTCAGCCGTGTATTCCAGCTTCTCTTTCAATGCGTCCTGGCGTTTAGCAATTTCAATTTGGATGGCAGGTTTTGACAGGTTCTCTTGACCCTGAACTCTGGCCGCTTTTGAGCTGTATCCTGCCCTTATCGCGGCCTGTGTGGCGTTACTGTCCACCATGTATTCATCAATAAAACGCTTCTGCTTATCGGTCAATGGCTTTTTCTTAGTCATACAATCCCCCGATTTTTATTGAGTATTGAGCCGTCCTGGTTCTGGGTGCGCACTGCTTCATTTGAACTTGGTTGGAATAACTGCCCGTCTTTTGCCTGAGAAAATGTCACGTAAAGTGCGTATTGGAATGTCCATCTTCTGTGAAATTTCACGCAAAGAAAGGCCCGCTAAACGAAGATCAAAGCAATGGATAAGATCCTGATCTGAATACTTCGCCTTTGGGCTGGACACTCCGACACGTACTGATGCGTCAGAGAGAAGGACCGTGGACGGGTCAAGACCGAGCTCGGAAAAACTCTGGATATTGGCTCTTAACTCGATCAATCGTTCTCGATATGCGCAGATCTCGTTGTACCGCCGTTTCTCCTTCTCTAAGTCCGACAGATTCGATAAGTCTGTCTTGGGCTTCTTTTGGCAGAAGAGAATGGTATCTGCATGTCCGAATAAGTCCTCTTGGTTTTTGAGTTGTGTCATTCATCATTTCCCTCCGGTAGCGGCTACTTCCTCACGGATCAGCCTGAATAATTCTTCTATGGGTAGAATGGCCAGCCATTCTTTACGATCTGCACGGCAAACAACAATGGGTCGCTCTCCAGGTTCGCACCCGTTGCTGGCCTGCTCCATCCATTCATACAAATTTCCGATTGCCGCTCTCCGTTTTACTTCGAGTGAGTAAGGGTTGAGCTTGATGTCGGCTCCTCCATCACGGGTTTGGGAGAGGTTGCGGTGCACCTGTATGCCCAAGTGTTGGAATATGAGATCGCAGATTTCGCGCTCTCCAGCAGCGCCTTTAGTTCTCTGTGCTTTTCCCATTCTTTTCTCCATTGGTTGAATGTTGTTTAAACAGCCGTCTAGCGTCTCTGGGCGATTAACTCAGCGTGGACGCGGTATCTATCAAATTGCGAGAAAAACGCTCTCCTGCGTTCAATACGCTCGTCTGTGTCACGTTCAAAAACCGAGCACCGTGTGAATGAGATTGGGTAGCATTCGATGCCGGCGCCTTTGTTCGGATGGTGGCAGTAGATGTTCATGTCCCCAAAGGACTGTTTTGGAGGCAGATGCTTCTTTCCGTCTGGTCCTATCCAGAAGGCCTGAGCATGAATGCAGTAGAGGCAGCACCCGCTCATTCAGACTTTCTCCGGAAAGCGCAAACGAAACAGACTGCTACAACCATCGCCAAAAACGGCAAGCTGTAGTCAATATTCGATCCGTAGTAAGCAAACCATGCAAAGTCAAGGAGACTGAGAGCTCCCCCGGAACAACCAACAAAAGCGATGAAATTGACAAAATCGAAGTGCATATCGTTACCTGTCAAATAACAACCGACAAAACAACAAGAGCTCAGGTACAAACAAAAATATGGGATAGCGTCCATGCTCTAACTCCTTTTCAACCGATCGGTTAATTTGGTTTCCTTACTGATCTGAAGAGCCGCCCTCATCAGCAACCCGAACAGCACCAGATTGATGAACACGACCGGCGCCAAAATGATCATCAGCAAAGTCCATGCAGAATCAGACATACCGCTCCTCAATCGAAAAGATCAGCAGTAGCCTGTTTACGCATTGATTCGCCCATAAAAAGAGCCGGCACACACTTTGCTTTGATTCGGTCGTAAAGGCGCTCACCAATGAGATCAGATAGGGTTTCTGCGTTTAAGTTACTGATTAGGATCGTGGGATATTTGTTAGTCATTCGGTTCTCAAGAATTGAGAACAAAATCCGGCGTTCAGCGTCCGAGCCTTTTTGAACACCGATTTCATCAATCACTAGGAGCTGAATGTATGAGAAGAAATTAATCGCTTCTTCTTCAGACGAGCTTGAGCCGTTGCGGTACGTATCCCTTACGCCTGAGAAAATCTCTGCCGCTCGGTAGTACTTCGGAAAAAATCCTTTGTGCTTGCGAAGCAGCTCGATCATGACTGAGCAGGCAAGATGCGTTTTTCCTGTCCCGCACGCGCCCAGAAAGATTAGGCCATATCCGCCCTGCCACGCCTTTTCAAAACCTTTCACGAAACGTTTAGCAAGTGCAAGCGCCTTTTGCTGAGTTTCGTTTGCAGGATTGAAGGTGGAAAAATCCTTAGTTCGATAGTCGTAAGGGATTCTGGCCGCCTCAATTCTGCGTTTAATCTCGTCCTCTTCCTGCTGCTTGCGGAATGCTTCTTCTTTGGCCTTCCATTCTTCACGGTATTTTTCTACACACTGTGGGCAACGACTTTGAGACTTAACCTCTTCTCCGACCCGAATTTCATCAGCCAAGTAATAACCGTGTTCCGGACATTTAACGATTCTCTGCCGCTTGGTCATCACGCCTAAGATTGAATTGATGACGCCTTGGGTTTTAGGTTCTTTCGTATCGTTCATAGTATTAAATTCCCGTCTTTATCAAATTTGCATCCCTGCATGTAGAACTCATCCGTGAATCCGCCTGGAGGTTCGTAAGCAAAAGGCTTGGAGGTTTGATTAGGCGGCTTCTGCTGCTGCCACTTGGATTCATTCAGACACCATGTGGTGAATGCGGCTTTGTAGTCTGCGTACTGTTTTCCATTGGCTTTGCAGTAAGCGACCATCTTTGAAAACAACTGCTGTGGGTCTTGAATGTTGTGCCTCTGAGCGACCTTCAAAAACTCTTCCGGAATTGGGTCATCCTCGTTATAAGGACATGGCACCTTTTCCTTCTTCGGGCGCTTTGGTTTTTTCTCAACTGTTTCCGTTTTGGAAATAGTTGTCTTCTCTGGAGCCGTTAAGGAAAAATCAGGCGTGCTCTCTATAGAGTTATTAATAGGTTCCTTTATAGGTTCATTAATAGGTTCGTGCTTCAGTTCTGAAGTAGGTAGCTGCTTCAGTTCTGAAGTAGGTGGTACTTCAGTATTGAAGGTACTTAAGTTCTGAAGGTGCTTCACTTCTGAAGGTACTTCAGTATTGAAGGTGGTGATGTTTAATCCGTACTGGTTACTCTTGCCAACCTTTGAAAAAATCTGAATCAGCCCTTTCTTTTGCAACGACATCAATTTTGTAGTGAGCGTGTTGCTGTTTCCAATCTTGGATTTTTTCATCAGTGCTTCTCTGGACGGATTGCATTGACCTGTTTTGTCGTTGTGATAATCCGCGAGCACGACAAGGAGTAAGGCTTCTCTGGGGTCTTCCAAAGAATCCTGCGACAATGCCCAGCGAATTGCAGAAAAGCTCATTTTTTGCCTCGAATAACAAACCAAGGAATGTCTGGCCGAAGGTCTTCACACCTGACTCTTCCTTCTGTTGCGCTTTCGATCATCAAACACTTGTCTTCCGGAACACGCTGTACAGAATGACGCCACTGAGAAATAAGCACAGCAGGAACGTTGATACGACGCGCCAAGTCAGCGGCAGCACCTCTTTTCTGTTGTCGTAAAAAACTATCAAGTGCGTTCATAGCAATAGTGAAACGTTAATAAATAATAGATAGTGTAACACTAATGATTGATAATAGTGAAGATTAATATTTCACTATCAAGCTAAGGAGAGAATCATGCGTGATGTAAAACAGAACAGGCGTGAGAACCTACGCCTTTTGGTTGAGCGTGAAGGCAGCTTAGTTAAGCTCAACGAGAAGTTAGGACGCAAAAAATCTGATGCAACCCTTGGTCAAATATTGAATCAAGCTAAGGATACAAAGACTGGTAATCCAAAAAACATGGGAGACAAAATTGCTAGGTCTTTGGAAGATCAGTTGTCCTTAGGTTACGGTTGGATGGATGCAGACCATAGCAATGAGGCGTTCCCGGAAGATGATGATTTGATCTATTTGCGGCGCCTGAATGTTTCTGCCTGCTGCGGTGCAGCGGGAGTACAAAATTATGAGGATGAGGCCTATGTAGACCTCATGGGCGTCTCACGTGTTTGGTTCAAAGAAAACATCAATCAGATCCGTGAGAATGGATATGAAATCATCACTGCAGCCGGAGATTCCATGGAGCCCACTCTGAAGAATGGGGACCTAGTTGTAATTGATAGGTTTGACACTGAGATCACTAAGCGTGACGGCGTTTTCTGCGTGCTGATTGATAATGATCTTTATTTAAAACGTGTACAGCGCGTGCCAGGAAGTCTCCGTTTTATTTCCGACAATCGCCTGTATGACCCGTTTGAAATTCGGCTTGCTGAGGTCGAAAGCCGAGTGATTGTATTTGGCCGTATGGTCAATTCATTGAATCTGAAAAGATATGACTAAAGGATCAGCTATGACTGAGACTTATTACAGCGATAAAGAATATTACGAAACGGCACGATTACATAAGAGAATCCAATCGCTCTTCGCTTATGGAGGCACAGTCGCAGCACGTGCAACACTCGCCTGTTGTGATCCTAAGCAGGAAAGGAATAAAACTCTTTACGCCTGGATCCAGAGAAATCGAGGGTTTTTAAGCTATTTTTCAAAGAAACAAAGCGAACTGTACCTTTCGTATATTTATTCCTTCGTAATAGGGGAAATAGCCTCTCAAGCCGTTGTCAACTGTGAGATAAAAGCCAAAAAAGAACTTGTAGAACTCCTGGGCCTTTTCTACAGCAATGGAAATAAAGACCAGCTCAAGCCATATTGGAACATTTTCAATATCTGTTTGCGTTTTGAACTACTGAACAATCTTAAGTTTGGAGAAAAGGTTACAGACAGGTTCATCCTAACACTCTTTTCTGTGCTGTCACAACTTCCTCCAGCGGGATATGTGGATTCGTACCTGGAAAAAATAATAGTTCTTACCTGCAATGGAAAGCCAGAGGATCCTTCTGAACAATATCGGCGTGCGTTATTTTCCTATGCCGCTATTAAAGATTATGCAAACGAATGGCTAACTGAGATTTTTACTGCACCAGAAAGCCGTCTAGATGCTTATTATCAAGAGTACGTTCAAAAGATTGAGGCTGGAGAATTTAAACCTTTAGATATGTGGTTTAGATTTAACCCGCCTCTGGAAAATCTCAAATAAACCAAAACAGAATTAAGCAGCCGCCTTCGGGCGGCTTTTTTGTTGCCTAAATAACACACTATCGTCTTCCGTAGTGAAATACTAAAAAATATATTGCGATTCACTATTGACATTACGATAGTGTTTCACTATCATTATTTACATCAATCAATCGTTCTTTAAAAGCTCAACCGATGATTGTCAGGTTGAGAGAGCTCCTAAACACTGAGTAAACCGAAAGGTGCATGGAGCAAGCTGGTGGCGATGTGAATTGCACCAGTCAATGCCTAGCGAAAGCGAAAACGGCACGGCAGAAAGCGAAAGTGACACAGGTTCAACTCCACCCTAACGAGGTCACGTGGCTAGAACTCAGATTCCAAGTGCGTGTGTGACGATCCAACCAGCTCCCTGTCGAATACTCCGATAAAAATAATTAGAGAGAGTATTCGACAAAGTAAGCGCGATCATTCACGACTAGGGCCGAAAAAATAGCAGTTCACAAACAAAAGCGCTTTCCGGCAACTTCTCCTTTGGATACATCTAGCACACGCTGGAGGGCGCTTCTGTTTCTTACAGGAGAGAAAAAATGCTTTTAACAGTTAAGCGCGTTGTCCCTCGAGCTTATGAGATTTATTACAAGGGTCAAAACATCATCAGCTTAATTAGACCGCAGCCTAATGACTGGCGCTTTTCCGGATTCTTCATGAAAGAACAAGACAAGGTAAACGATTTGTTATTGGCAAACGTTTTCGGTCTGAGTTTCCGGACAAAAAGACGAGCGCTCATCGAGCTAGAAGTCATTTTTGCAAGATTTGAAGCCTTACAGGCATAACCCGAAAGTCAAATTATTAGGAGAAAACATGTTAGCCACTTATGAACGTAAAAAAGTAACTGAGTACACGTCGTTTAACTATGAATTTAAAGTGTTTTACAAAGACGAATACGTTTGTGATCTATTAAAAATAGGATGTCACGAATGGGCGTTTTCAGCATTTCAGAGTTGCGAAAAACTCGAAGGTCTTCAAATGTTTCTTTATAACAAGACTAGCTGGAAAATCTTTAAGAAAAAAGAAGAAGCATTCGAGCATTTAGAAAACGTTCTCGCCGCGTATGAAGCCGGCGAACGTCCAGCTTAATCAATCTTCGAACTATCAAGAAATTCTTGATAGTTCACATAAACAAGTCCCCTGCGCTGTTTTCTTAATTAACTGTTAGTTCCAGTTTTTTCAGCGACGGGGGCTTTTTTATGTGGTCTTTTTTACATAGTTTTATGGGAGAGAAAAATGATTTTATCTGTGAATGAAAAAAATCAGCTTTTTACAAATGTTATCGATGACATTTTGACGGAGCGCGGCTCAGCAATCTGTCTCACCGATGCGTTGGATTACGCAGATAAAGCTGTTGTAGCAGCTATGCTCACTGGCAAGTCGAATGTGACCCTTGATCTTAGCTGCGTTGTACAGACTGCTGAGGCTCAGAAAGAGGTCAAGGCATTGTTCAAAGAGTTCTCTCAGGATTTCATTACAGAGCTCGGACTTAAAGCAATTGACGAGCAAATGTATCCGGATATCAAGAAACTTCCTGAATTCGAGATTTAAGTCTTTTCTCTCCTCTGCCCCGCCAGCTCAAGGAGGAAAACTGGCGGGGTTTTCTTTTGGAGGTTGCCATGAATAAAAAATTTGATGATCTGTTAGAGGACGATCTCGCATGTTTCCTCTGCGCTCTGATCGCCTTCATCCTGTTTTTCGGCACGTTGACCGTAGTCCTGAGCGCCGATGCCTTTCAGAGGTGGCTGCTATGCATGTAACTCCGAGAACGTGCCCTGGTCCTGGTGACCTTTGGCACCTGAGCTGGCAAGAAGAAAAGCGTGAAGCTGAATATGAACGGCTCCTTGAAAGATTTTTTGAGGAGTACATCCCGCGATACTGCGACGAGCACATCAATCAACTGGCTGAGGCTGGTGAGGATGAACGACATCCAGAGATTGAACCGATATTCGACGAATATCTGGAGGAAAACGAATGGCATTAAAACTCACTAAGAGAGAGAGAAGGCGCCTCTACTACCTCGAGCATCAACAAGAAATTAAAAAGAAGTGCAAAGAGTATTACTACGCGAAAAAAGTAAAACCTAAAAGGCAGAGAAAGTTGCCTCCACAACAGGGTCCCTTCTCTGCCTTATTTATTGGAATAGAAAATGACTAACGAACAAAGAGCCGCCTGGTTAAAGGGGCGGCGTACAGGTATCGGCGGCTCCGATGTGGCAGCCGTCCTCGGGCTGAATCCTTGGAAGACTCCGCTGGATGTTTGGAATGACAAACTCGGTCTCTCTGAGGACAAGGGAATGTCCGAGCCTGCTTACTGGGGAACCGTTCTCGAAGATACGGTCGCAAAAGAATTTCAGCTGCGCACCGGCAAGAGAGTTCAAAAGGTTTCTCACCAGTTCGCCGACCCTGAAACTCCTTGGGCAATCGCAAACATCGACCGAGCAATTATCAATCCCGAGATTGCCGGAAAAGTTCGTCCGCTGCTGACGGTCGAAGAAATCGAGCGCTATGCCGACGTCACCGGAGTTGAGCGCATCATCAATACCGATATCGCTTTTGAAGCTAAGACGGCAAACGCTTTTACCGCTGACCTTTGGGGGCCGAGCCAGGAGCTCGAGATCAAACAGAACAACCTCAGAACCGAGCATGTGATCCCGCTTTACTACGAAACGCAGATTCAATGGTACTGCGGCATTCTGAAGCTCAAAGGAATGTATCTCGCAGTTCTGATTGGAGGATCGGACTTCCGGATGTATTGGGTGGACGCCCGTCCGGACGTGTTCCAAGTGATCAAAGAAAAGTGCTCCCGCTTCTGGAACGAAAACGTTCTGAAGAAGATTCCGCCTGACCCGATCAACATTGATGACGTACTTCAGCTATATGGAAAAAGTAACGGAAAAGCTGTGGAGGCTCAAGGTGAGCTTGCTATTGATTATGGTGAGTATGCACGTATTGCTGGTGAAATTAAGGAACTTAAAAAGCAGCAGGACGCGCTCAAAACCAAGATTGCGATAAGCATGAGGGACAACGAGATTCTCACGCTGGATGGCAAGAAAGTTCTCACCTACAAAACGCAAACCTCAAAACGCTTTGATTCGGATTCCTTCCGTAACGACCACTTAGATGATTACTACGACTATCTGAAAGAAAGCTCAACACGTGTCATGCGTGTGTGCGCTTAGTCTTTTAGATTGCTAGCTACACAAAATGGGCAGGGTTTCTACTGATAAAAAGAGCGGTTTTGTGTAATATTCGCTTCGAGCACTACAGTACAGTGCAACAAGAAAAGGCTTTCTCGGTTGAGCCGGATCAACCGAGCCAAATTCCCTCCAAGCCTGCACAAGCGGGCTTTATTTTTGCCTCTAGCTTATTTCTCGTAACTCTTGATCAACCCAGCCCCTCCAGTGCGAGGGGCTTTTTCATAGGAATTAAATTATGTCCACATCTGACCAACTCGCCGCCGCTGTCGGCGCACCCTCTGCTCCAGTCGCAAAACCCAAAACGAAAGCTCCGGCGATCGTTCAACAGGTTCTTTCTGACCAGTTCAAAAAACAACTGGCTCTCGCTGTGCCAAAGCATTTAAGCCCGGACAGAATGGCAAGAATTGCCGCGACCGAATTGCGTAAAACGCCAGCCCTTCTCAATACCACACCGGCCTCGTTCCTCGGAGCCGTCATGCAGTCAGCCCAGCTGGGACTTGAACCCGGTTCGGCCCTTGGGCAAGCTTACCTTGTTCCCTACGGGAACCAGTGCCAATTGATTTTGGGCTACCGCGGCATGATTGATTTGGCCCGTCGCTCCGGACAAGTTTTGTCACTCTCGGCTTTTGCTGTCCACGAAGGTGACGAGTTCAACTACCAGCTTGGATTGCATCCGGACATCCACCACGTTCCAAGCGTCGAAGCCGACCGCATCAAAAAACCGATTACGTTTGTCTACGCGGTCGCTAACCTCAAGGGAGGCGGATATCAGTTTGAGGTTATGTCCAGAGCTGAGGTCGAAGCTGTTAAATCCAAGGCCAAGAGTAAAAATATTTGGAACAACTATTTTGAGGCCATGGCCCTTAAGACTGTTATCCGCCGCCTATTTAAATATCTGCCTGTTTCGATCGAGGCCCTGCAGATTACGAATGTAGACGCGAAACGAGAAGCCGGGGAAAAGATCGACCCGAACGACGTAATCGACATCAATGCCGTCAGCGTCGAGGATTTCAAAGACATTGAGGAAGGCGAAGTTACTCAGGAACAACCAACTACCGAGAAATCCTCGGATATTCAGCACTAACTAAAAAGCCCTGCGAGAGCGGGGCTTCTCTTTTGGAGAAATAAATGTGGAAGATCAAAGACCCTGAGTTAAAGCGCAAGATGAATCAGTTCATCTCTGATGAAGGCATTAATCAATTGTGCAAAAAGCAGATGAAGGGGATATCCAAATGCATATTCTTTTTTGAAGATAGTGGCGTTTCTATTCGGATAGACAAAAGTTTTTTTGAAGAATTTCCTGAGTACAACCCAGACGGCTGGAACCCGTTCCCGGAGGTTAATCCTCCGGAGTGCGGAGAGTACCTGGTGACATTTAAAGACGAGGATGCAGATTACGTGCAGCAAAACTATTTCGACATGCTGGGAAGATGGGGAACCGCACATTCTGATGTGATTGCTTTTAGGGCCCTTCCCGCCCCATATCAACCGGAGACGAACAAATGAAACTCGAACTTGAAAACACAGATGATCCTAGAAATCATAAATTCGAGGATTTAGAACAAATCATTGTGCTTTTGAACAATCCCGAGACTGGTGAGCAGTTCTATGAAATCCTGACTTATGTAAACGGTGATTTTGTTTTTGGTGGTCACGGCTGTGAGTTGTTTGATTTTGACGCTCCCTTTCCCGGTCCCGAATTGATGAGATGGGAAAAAATTGACATTTAACAGCCGCCTCCGGGCGGTTTTCTTTTGGAGAAAACATGACAACAAAAATCTACGGCACCTCCGATGATTTGATTGAATTTGAAGGTGACATTTACGATGAAATCGGAGCCTATAAAGCTCAGGACAAAGGGATACTTTTATCAGATGGCACAGTGCTCGAATGCTCGTATCCCAAGGCTCCGGGGCTAGGGGTTTGGGGATTCAAGCTGATCCGTGCTGGAAGTCTTTTTGATCGGATTGAAGAATGTAATGATGAAGATGCTGAGGTCTATTCAGACGTTGTTTTCTTCAAAGACGGACTAACAGACTTCTGGGAAATCCTCCCCGAGCACAAACAAAAAGCCCTTGATCTTCTAAACAAATACAACATAGAAGAATTGATCACCGTATCTCCTCACGAACAACTCATGCAGTGCATGTATGACGAGCAAGAATATTAACAAAGCGCCCTCTTCGGAGGGCTTTTTTAATGGAGCAAATAAATGAGCAAACCCTTTGAAACTACCTTTGCAACACTGCGCAGAGGCGCGGCCTCAATGGAAGCAACTGAGGCCATGCAGCAGGTCGTTAAATTCGTCTACGAAACAGAGAAATTAAAGCTCAGGAGAAAATAATTATGGAACAGCCAATAAACCACAGACAACGCCTAGAAGGTTACTGGAATCAGTTGTTCGTAATCGGCAAGAAGTGGGAAGAAGACCTTAAAGCCCTAAGAAAATCAGGAGCTCTGTCTAAAGACGAAGCTCTTTCCGAAGGAGATGTTCTCGAACACCTTTGGGATTACATGGAAGAAGTGGACACGTTTGCTGACGACGTATACGAAGACGAAGGAGACGAAGATGTGGAAAATTAAAAACCCTGAATTCGTGAAAGAAAAGATCAAACGTTTGCTATCGGATGAAAGAGTCACACAGAGTTGCGATGCACAAATGGATGATCCATCAGATTACATACTGATTACATACGAGGAAATGCAACTCAGACTTAATAAGGAAAATTTTGAAAAAGTTCCTTACGATCCGAAAGGATGGAACCCATACCCCACTTTCAAGCCTACCCGCTCCGGCAACTACCTTGTTTACTTAAATGGACGGTTTGAGAATCGAATTAGTACTGATTACTTCAATACCGATTACAGAAACTGGGAAACTCTTAGTGATGCTTCCGTGTTAGCTTTCAAAGAACTTGATATTGAACCGCCTGATGACGATGTTTTAAAGTTTTCTAAGCGGGAGTAATAAAAATGGAAAAAATTAGCGCAGATCTTATAAATCCAGCTGTCACCGCGTTTGCACTAAAACAGGAAGATGAAAGGTTAAAAACACTTGATCCGGTCGTGATTACTTCATTAAGTTTCATTCCTGGAAAACCAAAATATTTGCTCATGCGTGGAGCAGATTCTTGTGCATTAGTACATAACATCATCATGTCGAAAGAGCAGGTTTTAACCCTTATAAGATCTTTTTCGGAAGCTCTCGGTGATTGGGATAAAGAATAGTAAACCCAGAAATCCTTACAAATTAAGCGCCCCTGAGTTGGGGCGTTTTTTTATGGAGACAGCATGAGGAGCAAATATCAGATAGGTGATGTCATTTTCAGTGACGATGGAGAAAATCTTCTTTATGGATGGCTCAGTGCAGAGGAAGCTATTAAAGCCATTGAGAATTTCTTTGATGAAACTGTAGAGCGTTCGGACATCAAAGATATTCAGCATGAGTATTGGAAATATGTCCCGTGTCGTAATAATCCAGGGATGTATTACCCGTGCGAAAACGATACTAGGGGCGCATTCAAGGCTACCCGCGTATTTCTCAAATAGTTATGTTTACGTAATCGACACAACTCAAAAATGTGTCGATATTTTTTAGTTTTCAATCATGCAAAAGATTCTTGATCCCATGAGCGGCGCCAGGATGTTTTATTTCGACAAGAACAATAAGTCCGTGCTCTTTGGGGACATCCGCGATGAAACACACTGGACACGGCAATACAAAAAGTTGGAGATTCACCCGGATCAGATCATGGACGCCAGGGACCTCGAGTTTCCCGATAACTCGTTCCATCTCGTGATTCTCGACCCTCCTCACCTGATCAACTGCGGCAAAACGTCGGACATGGCCAAAAGCTACGGCTATTTAGAAAAGGCCTGGCACGAGGACATGAAACGGATTTTCAACGAGGCGTGGCGCGTTCTCCGACCTAACGGCACTCTGATTTTCAAGTGGGCTGATAAAGATGTCTCTTTGGCCGAGCTCCTTTACGTACTGGAGCGTGAGCCTGTGTTCGGGGACAAGAAGCCTGCTGCAAATAAAGCCGGAACAAACCGTTTCTTTTTAGTTTTCTTTAAGGATGAATGATGGGCAAAATTGAAATCACAAAAGACGAGGCGCTGCTGATGATCCGCCTCGTTTATTTTTATCTGGACCGCGCCTGCTGTATGGAAAAACGTGACAACAAAGAGATTGGCGCAAGCATGGAGCTTAAGAACAAACTGAAGGAGCAGGTAAACAGAGTGCTCCAGGAGGAAAACAATGAAGCTAACTAATGCCGTGGAGTTTTACTCCTGCCTGCTCATGATTATGGACCACTACGGCTATGACCATCAGGTGTACGAAAAATTGCCGGAAGAAGTCGATGAATTGCAGGAAGCGTTTGACGCCTACTTTGATAAACCGTCTCCGGAACACTGGCACCACGTCATCGAAGAATGCGCAGATGTCCACATCATGCTCGAGCAGTTCCAGATGCTAATCACTCCGGAAGACAAAAAGGAGTTCGACAAAATCTGCATGGATAAGCTGCATCGGGAAATTGGAAGAATTGAACAAGCGGGAGGAAAAAATGGTCTTTCTAAATAAGATTCAGGTCGCCGAGCGGCTGCAGGTGACCACCAGGACGATAGACAAGTGGATTAAAGAAGGTTATTTCCCGAAGGGGCGCTATGTTAAACGGCGCCCCTTTTGGTCTGAACGAGAGGTCGAGAACTGGTGGAAATCCAGGCCCAATCTCAAATGCGCCTAGTCTTCAATTTTCTCAAATACCGCATCCGCCCATCTCTGCATTACTTCACGCCGTTGCTCCAGGAGGTCAGATCTCTGATATGCCTGGACTACGGCGTTTCCAGTTTGGTGCATAACGCTCTTCTCTGCCAAAATTTCTGACACACCATTTTCTGCACACCAATCTCTGAACGTGGACCTAAAACCGTGCATGGTTGCATCGGTCCCTGTCATTCTTTTTAATAGCCCAGTCAGGGAATAACGGCTATCCGCTTTCCTGTTTGGCGCGTCAAAAATCTTCTCTCCCTGCCGTTCAATCGAATTTAATAATTCAATCGCCTGAGTGCTCAAGGGTACTCGGTGAGGATACGGCTTTCCATCTTTCCTCCGTTCCGGAGGAACACTCCACACTCTGTTTTTAAAGTCAATTTCGTCCCAGCGGGCTGGCACCGATTCTCCGATTCTGGAGGCAGTCAAGATCGTAAATAAAATGACCCTTCTAGTCCTGTTGTTCGCTGGAATTAAACATTTCATTTTCTCTTGTAAAACGCTGAAAGGCATAGCCTCGAAGTGCTTGACCACCTTAACCTTACTCTGGGGCGCCAAATACCTATCAAGATTTCCTCTCCAGGCGGCAGGATTAGACGGCAAGATCCCGTCAGTAACGGCATAAGCCAGGATGTTCTCTAAACGGCCTCGTACTCGGCTGGCAGTCTCGTTCTTCTCCAGCCAGATAGGTTTCAATATATTTAACACGTCCTCTCGCGTGATTTCATTTATCGGCTTTTCTCCGATAAACGGGAACGCGTATTGCTCTATCGTGTTGCGCCACTGCTGGGCGTGTTTCTTATTCCTCCAGCGCTTGACCTCTTGAAGACGGTCAATAGTCTCGATGGCATATGTTTTGAAGACTGGCACATCCGGTGTGTTTTCTTTCTCTTTCCGTTCTCTCCTAGTTTTGATTTCCTCGCCGAGCGCTAATTTAGATCGAAGTTCATCTGCCAGGGCCTTCGCATCCGAGAGCGATAATTTACGAGCTGGCCCAAGCGCCTTATCCGTCCGTTTCCCGTTTTCAGAGTATCTAAAAACAAAGCGGCGCGTATTGCCTCGCACGACTAGAATCAGGTTCGGAGCCACCGTGTGGTTACCGTCCTCAACTGTAAAAACGTTCTTGCTTGTTATTTTCATATCCTCAACTCTAAAAAGCACCACAGAAACACCACAGAAATTTTAGAAAAAATTCTCTTAGGTTCTCAATATACTCAATTGCATTTTTCTTTTCATTATTAAATATCTCATCTACGCCATCTATAAAAATAATTACTCGATTCTTTTTTGCATATTTTAATTTCAAAATTTTATTAAAAAAATGGAACTGATTCTTAGGTTTTTTCTCATTTATCAATTCTGCTGATACCCAGAATACTATTGTATCCTTTTTTCTTCGTTTAAACTCCTCCAGAAAACACTTTTTCAGGAAACAGGATTTTCCTGTTCCAGCTTCTCCTGTTATCAGAATCATATTTCCTTTACTTGCACCGCTTATTCTTTTTTGAACATCATAGTCCGAACATACTTCACCATTACCAATCCTCTTAATTCTAGGAGAAATGTAAAAAGAATTTAGCATTGTTTCAAAGTTTTCAATATTATATCCTTCCCGGCCTAATACAATATCTTTACTTAAAGCCAGCCTTTGTTCTTTCAGAATTTCTCCAATTTCTTCATAAGACAGTTCTATACTTTGTCTTTCAGCAGATTTTACATCTCTTTTCTTACTACTTACTGTTTTTTTTTACCTGATTTACCTGCTTTCCGATATATCTTAACAATACCTTCACACTTTCATGTTTTACGTCTGTTTTCGGATACCAGATTGGATGAATAAGCATATTGCTCAATTCTCTCGCCCGCTTTTGTGCCTCTTTTTCATCTGTTGGTTTTTGAACAAAAGCATAACCATACAATTTAGATTCCTTTTTTATCTCTTTATACAATTGTATTGTCCTGTCTCCTTTCAAACTACATCCCAAAAATAGAAAAGATTTATTTCTAAAGATTGTCTCT
>ERZ837487.812-NODE-812-length-42919-cov-11.542973_pt1 | contig 42919 bp, 35 predicted proteins | sample MGYA00519911_ERZ837487 | MGnify/ENA primary metagenome ERZ837487 (study PRJEB31850, sample SAMEA3708818) | human gut metagenome | biome: human gut; feature: human-associated habitat; material: faeces | place: China | collected 2014 ... | reverse complement strand
CACAGACCGTTGAATGGCTATGGGAGCCGTATATTCCCTTTGGGAAAGTAACCATAGTACAGGGCAATCCCGGCGAGGGCAAGACCACTTTTGCCCTACGCCTTGCCGCCGCCTGCACCACCGGGGGAACGCTGCCGGGAATGAAGCCCTTGCCGCCGTTCCAAGTAATTTACCAGACCGCCGAGGACGGGCTGGGCGATACCGTCAAGCCCCGCTTGATGGAAGCAGAAGCCGACCTTGACCGCGTTCTTGTGATTGATGAAGCCAAGCGGGAGCTTACCCTCTCCGATGAGCGCATAGAAAAGGCAATCGCGCAGAACGGGGCGCGTCTGATTATCCTTGACCCCATACAGGCGTATATGGGCGACAAAGCCGATATGAACAAGGCAAACGAGGTACGCCCCATTTTTCGCCGCCTTGCCGAAGTTGCGGAGCGTACCGGGTGCGCCGTTATCCTTATCGGACACCTGAACAAAGCCGCCGGAGGGCAGAGCGCATACCGGGGCTTAGGTTCTATCGACTTCCGCGCCGCAGCAAGGAGCGTCCTGCTGATCGGGCGCGTGAAGCGAGAACCGAATGTGCGCGTTATCGTCCATGACAAATCTTCCCTTGCGCCGGAGGGCAAGCCCGTTGCCTTTTGCCTTGACCCGGAAACGGGCTTTTCGTGGATAGGCGAATATGATATAACCGCCGACGAGCTGCTGTCCGGCGCGGGCGGCAACACCGCCACCAAGACCGAACAGGCGGAACGGCTGATACTTGACCTGTTGGCAGACGGGAAAGAGCTTGCCAGTGAGGACATTGTAAAAGCCGCAGCCGAAGCCGGAATATCCGAAAGGACGGTACAGAACGCCAAGCGCAACATGGGCGGCATTTTAGGCGCAAGGCGTGTCGGCGGTCAATGGTACAACTTCATCAAGAAGAAGCAGCCACCCGAACCCGCAAGCTGAAAGTGCAAAACGCAGACCCTTTGCACTTTGCACTTTCGCACTTTCACGATAATTTGCGTCAATAACTCAAAAAAGCACTTGACAAAACGCTTCATGCGGAAGAAGGAAGTGTACCATCTTTTCCGGATTTCTTATTCCCGGATAACATGGTTAGCCAGATCAAAATGATGAAGCTGACCGCAGATGAGCAGGAACTGTTAGGATTAGAAGAACTGTATAGCGCGACATACAACATGGATGGGGCTTATGAATTCACGGTTACGAAAACCGGCTCTTTGCCAACGTTGCCTTATGAATATGTGCGTAGGGTTGGCGCTTTTCATATTATGAATCTGAGCGATTCTTTACATAAAAAAATTGGTGAGCACCGAAATTATGTGATAGCACAGATCAAGACGAATCCAGAGAAACTGTTCGACGTCTTTAAGTGTTCTGCAGTGCAGTTGCTTCACCTGTGCGATGAGATTGAAGTCGATTATTACAACGACTGCCGACATCATCATTATAATTTGGGTACTGAATTAAGAAACACCATAAAGCTTTTAGAGTGTATCGCGGATGCAGATAATTCACTGGTCATCGCCGAAGCCGATAAAAACTATTGGCCAAGTTATTGGAGGGAGCGCGATAACTATTCATCTTTTGCTAAGAACATTGAGTCTCACAGCGAACAATGGATGAAAATTGTAGAAAAGGAATCCGAAAATCCGGACTATCTTGAGGCTAAAGAAAAATATGAAAAAGACAAGCGTTTTTACGAGGAACATGCATCCATGATGGATCATGCCCCTGTACCGCCAGAATATCATGGAACAAAAAACGTAGAAATGACCGAGCGTGGACAGCAGCTTTTGGCTTGGTATAAGGAAAACATCAAATAAACGTCGCAGATAGGTCCATGTGTATTAGAAGATCTGTTTCGAAAAAGAAAGGGAGATAAACAATATGACAAAAAAATTCAGCATTCCGCCCAAAACCAATATTCTGGCCAAGGGCATTCATCCAGATACCTGGGAACGGTTATGTCTGACTGCAGTATTACAGCAGAAACCGAAGCTTTTGGTCATGGACTGTAATTCCGATGTTGTCTTGCAGTTATCCGCAAATAGTCTTACAAAATGGGGGCACAGTATCCACGTACTGGACCCGGAACAGCCCGTATGCGATGGCATTTATAATCCGCTTGGTGTAGCATCAGAAGCGGAAGTCTTCCGCATGGCGAGAGAGTTGGCTACGGATGCAGCAACTCCGTTGTCATTCACACGGGCGGTCAGTTTCTCACTGTTGCAGGCGATCATGCTGTATCTGATCCGGTACCGGTCAAAAGAAGAACAGACTTTAACCATGGTCTTAAGACTGCTCATGGCAGAAATAACAGAAACATCATACTACGCCGGCACAAAACTGGATCGACTTTTTGACGGTGTGCGCGAGCTGAACTGGGATGATATTTGCATCGCACATTACGATGTTTTCCGCAGCCTCAATGACGGGGACCGGACATCCATTGCGACTCTTTTATACACGCATTTAAGTGAACTGACCGTATCATCCATACAAAGTTTTACCGGTTCCGATAAAGAAACAGCTAAGGATGCGCTAAATCAGCGAAATTTCCTGGAGCACTGTAGCTCCAATGTGGCCTTTTTCCTGTCGCATTTTCATACGCCGGAGACCGTGCCATTACGGGCAATCATCTGTAAACAGATCCTGCATACACTTGCATACGGAACCTGTAATGGGGCTCTTTATCCAGGTATGATCATGCTTTCTGGAAAATTAGCGGAGCTGGTAGATAAGAACATGCTGGCAGCATTAAACAAACGGGGCATCTTTGCCATGCTGGATCTTCCGCATGGTACCAATAAAAAGGACGAACTGGGAGTGATGTGCCATTTGCTTACAGAAACGCCAGCCCTGTTTCGAAAGGGGGATGATTATGTTAGATCAATCCGCCCTTCAGAGTCCGGCCCCAGATAAGCTTTCCAATTGGCATGACTGCGTGCCTAACGACCCGGAAAAGGTTTATCATCCGCGTTTAGTGGAGCGGGACGACGTTAAGCGGCTGGAAGAAGTGAGAAAGAAAATGGAAGAAAAACAGAAAGAAAATATCGAAAAGCTGTCTGCCGGATTTGAGAAGAAACAGAGGGATGACCGTATGCCGAGTGTCGGGCCGATTTTCAGTCCGAATGGCTTAAACTGCGAAAATGTGGAAAGACCCTATGGGAAGCCGAAATATGGGCAAAAGAGAACGTCTGAAATGCCGGCAATGGTCGGGAACGACAAAAAGATAATCAAGGAATCAGATGCGACCATCATCCACAAGGAAAGACCAGCCCAGTTCCGGGAGGTGACGCACGGACGCACAGGTGGGTTGTACCGCGAGCCATTGTCCTCAAGACTTAACCCGATGCCAGCGCAGGAGGATACAAAGGATACAAGCCCGGTTGCTGCACCGGATGAGGAAAAATTGTAGTTGGGCGGTTTTGGATAACAGGCAGGACTTCGGCCCTGTCTGTTTTAATCCAAAAAGTGTTATCCGCAAAAATAAGAAATTTCAAGATTCGACATGCTGTAAGAAAGCTATCAGAATAGCAGTGTCGGAAGGGAGAGCGGAAAATGGAACACATCAAAAAAATATTGCAAAGAGTTTGCAAGAAGAGGGAACGAAAGGTGCGAAAAGGAACAGAACAGAATCGCCAAGGTGATACTTGTTGGAAGAACGAAGCGAGAAAAATGGAGCCATCGAACATAAGCGAGATTCTTCTGTCTGCGCAGACCAAATTGCAGACAAATACCGAATCGGACCAAAAGGGACGCATCATAATTGCAATCGGGGAGGCTGGAAGTGGAAAAACGTTTCAGATAGTCCGCCCGAATGTGTTAGGCTTTCATTCATTGATTGTCACTGATTATTACGGAGAACTGCAAAAAGATACCGAAGAGTCATTGAAAAAGGCGGGATGTCGAGTGCAGAAGTTTTCTTTCGATGATCGGGAGAATTCTTATCGTTACAATCCATTTTGTTTTGTCAATACAAAAAAAGATGTGGAAGAACTTGCTGCGGGTATTCTGGATAATCTGTATATCTTAGGCGTTGATGAGATAGAAGATGAGAAGGTGCGAGCTGCAGGACAGGCGTTTTTGTGCATGATGATTGCGTATACAATAGAGTGTACAAATCTGGAAATGCAGACATTTGCCAAAATGTTTGAAGTTGTCTGCATGGTGCAGGAGAATATGGAAACTTTGGAAAGGTTGCCTAAGGTGCGATTTCCGCGGAACTCAACCATATGGTATGACTCGTTTCTGAAAGAATTCCAGTCATTTTCAGAAGATGAAAAACGCATGGCATGTGAGTGCGTGCACACCTGCTTAATGAGATTTCTGTCAGAACCAATCAAAGAACTGACAGCGAACAACACAATTGATTTTCAAATATTTCAAAAAGAAAAAACAGTGTTATTCCTTCCGTTTGCGTTCTTTGAGTCGGAATTTCGGGTACTCCTTGGTATTTTCTGTGCGCAAGCGCTAAAATATTTTGCGGAAGAAGAACAAAAAGCAGAGGTTCTGGTCATGTTTGTACTGGATGATTTTTGGCAGCTCGGAGAAATTCCGGGAATCGTGGAAAAGGTGACGGACGCAAAAGAGAGGGGAATCTCTTGCCTGCTGACCATGCATACGGTGGAGGATTGCAAACACCAAACGAAAGATTCAAGAAAAGAGTTGCTTGCATTGGCAGATGCTGTCGTATATACAGGTTCATCGGAACCCGACACAAGAGAATTTTTCTCTAATTGGATCAAGTCCCAAGAAAATGATGAATGCGTCAGAAATGAGGAGATGATTCGAAATCTTGGCCGGGAAGAATGTATCATTTTTTTATCGGAAGAGAAGGCCTAACTCAAAACTTTTCGAGGAAACCGGGGAAGCGTTTGAGGATGAGGCGCGTATCATATATGTGAATTCCAAGATTAAGGATGAAACAAAACTTGGACGGCTGATGCGTGATTTCAGCTGTACAAACGCGAAGGATATGCATAACAAGGCCCTTGCGGACCGTGTCCGGTATTTTAAGGAAGATGAGAGAGGAGTGGCGATTGTGTGTCGCGAAATGGAAATCATGAGAAATCAGGCACATGAGGAAGGCGTTGAACAAGGTAGCATTATGCGCCTAATTAAGCAGGTCTGCGCAAAAATGCAGAAATTTTCCTCCGTAGAGGAAATCGCGGATGATCTTGTCGAACGGGACGTGCCTTTGATTCAGAAAATTATGGATGTAGCCCCGGACTTTGCTCCGGATTACAACGCTGATGCTATTTATAAAGCATTAAACTTGCAGAGTTGCCGAAACTCTCTTTGTGGAGAAACATTACAGCAAAAGATATTTCCCTAAGAGCTTCCCTGAGAGGAGGCTCTTTTTAATTTACCTCAAAACTTACTTTTTAAAATCCACCTCAAAACTTACCAAGCGCCGACCTTCGACGCATACCGCCTCAAAATTTCGTGTTTTCCGTGACATTTTAAAAGCAGCGCATCGACATACTGATGATGTAACGATTAGCATGAGGCATTGAGAAAGGAGAAAATTATAATGAGAGGCAAAAATAGAAAAGTAGAAGTAACTGTTCCGCCTTTACATTGCCACTATTATCACGTATAATAATAATAGCGTATTATTATATGTGATCAGATTGAAAGTGTAGAAGAGAAGGAGGTCTTATAATGCTTGAATACCTATTCCTTTCCAAACAAACGACGGTATATAAAACAGCGAAAGAGCTAGGGATTCCATATACCGCAATCAATAGAATTGTAAAGGGCACGACAGATCTTGGTAAAGCGTCTGTCTCATTACTGGTTAATTTGAGTAAATATTTGAAAGTTTCCATGGATGACCTATATAGTGAATATCTTAAGGACAAATATATTCGGGAGTCGCAATGGAACGCTTTCATTAGTAACCTTCAGCATCAAATAAAGTCTGAAGGTGACTTAAGTTTTATTAGATTTTGCATTACTTCTCATTTCGCTGAACGATGTTTTTTGAGCAAGCAATATGACAAAGGCCTGTATGTTGTGGCCACTGTTGATTATTTATGCCGTATTTCAAACATACCGTTATATAGCGGATACGATGAAATGAGAAAATGGAAGCTGGAGGAACCTAAATACCCTGAAGACATTGAGCAACTTCATGATACTGAATTAAAAGAAATGCTTAAAAGAAAATGTATGGAAGAATGTTTACCAGAATTTAAACGAGCTAATATTATGGAGAAGGGAGTCAGACATGTCATTTGATTTTATGATGCGAAAAGAAGATATGGACAAATACCTCAATGAGTTGGCAAAAGAGTTGAGAAAATTCGAGGGCAGAAATGCACATTTTGAAATTGTTATTGCTGGAGGCGCTTCAATCGTACAGAATTATACTTTTCGTCAGATGTCAAGCGATATCGACGCCATGATCAATGATCGCGCCATCAGAGACGCAGCTCGCCGTGTCGCTGATAAATTTGATCTTCCTATGGATTGGATAAATTCGGATTTTGAACATACGCGATCATATACTCCGGCATTACGAGGATTCTCAAAGTATTACCGAACCTTTTGCCATGTGCTCGAAGTCAGAACAATAGAACGGGAATATCTGATAGCGATGAAATTGATGTCAGGACGTTTATATAAAAACGATTTCTCCGATATTATAGGCATCCTTTCAGAATCACGGCAAAAGGGGCATCCTATTTCAAAAGAAATGATTAGTGCTGCTATGACCGATTTGTACGGAGGATGGGATGCTGTAGACGAAACTTTTAAAGAGCTTTTTGAAAATATTATCACACAGTACGAAAACAATCCGGAACTTTATTCGAAAGTACGACGAGATGAACAAATCGCTAAAAGTACATTGCAATATATCGAAGCAAACTATGAAGGTGTGGTCAAGGAAGAAACAATTCCTCAGATCCTTCGAGATAGCGCCAAGACAAAAGACATATTTAAAATTACAGGAAAACCAGAGCATGAACAGTCATTCATTCAGAATCTGGATGAACTAATGCAAAAGAGCGGTGAAACAGTCGAGGAGCAAGATAACATCGGTGCAAGAGACAAGGAGGAGGATCTGGAACGTTGATTAGGGTACAGATTAGCCTACTTACGTCGGCGCTTACGTTCTGGCGAAAATTAACCTAAAATGATATTGCGAAGGCGGGTCTCCCAATTTATGAGGAATCAGGCATGTGAGGAAGGCGTTAAAAAAAGGTAGCATTATACGCCTGATCAAGCAGGTCTGCGCAAAAATGCAGAAATTTTCCTCCGCAGAGGAAATTGCAAATAATCTTGTCGAACAGGACGTACTTTTGATCCAGAGAATCATGGATGCAGCCACGGACTTTGCTCCGGATTACAACGTTGATGCTATTTATAATGCATTAAACTTGTAGAGTTGCCAAAATTCTCCTTGCGGAGAAACAATATTAAGATGTTTCGCTAAGAGCTTCCCTGAGAGGAGGCTCTTTTTTTGATACACCTCAAAACCTGCTTTTTGACCAAAAAGTGTTATCCGCAAAAAAACATCCTCACTCAATTAGACATACTGACACCAAGATCAACCTCAAAGGGGATCTGCCTCAATCAGGCCTGGAATGATTTTGCGTAAAAGACAGGTCTGTTGACAATCCATTCTACAAAGAAAAAGAAATAAAGAAAAAACAGGAAGGAGAGAAAAAAATATGCATCCGAACCAGTTTTTTAATCATGTAACGATGTTGAATGAGTCATTTATTCCAGGTGGCGCTCAGGCGCTTTTGGCGTCAGCCCATCCAAGGAACTTCCTGCCGGTCCCGGTGCAGCTTCCAGTATACCGAATCAAAGTCCGGTTCCAAACAGGAAAAGGGGTCTACAAGACAGCGGAAAAATACGCAGTATTGCCGCCCGCTTACGATAATCCGGAATTCATCGACGAGTGGCTCAACATGTTCCTGGAAGACTATAAGAATGAGAATAAAAGGGATATGATAGGTCTGGAACTGGACGGCTTCGAGCAACTCGGAAACGCCGTCCTCACAATTGGTTAAGAAGATCCATCGTGTGCGTAACGCCTTTCATTAGGAAAGGTTGCCGCGATGATCCGGGATGCGGATCGTTGGCATGGCCGGATCGAAAAAATATGTGACAGCGGCGTAAAAAGACACTCACCAAGCATGGCTTTACCTCACCTCAAACGAAATCGTATGAGGATGAGGAAAGTACATGATGGAAAGGAAAAAAGCCAATACACTCGAAGAATTGCTGAAGGACTGTCCGCAGAATCTTGCGATTTTAAAGATATTTACAAAAACATGGACAGTGGTGAATGACCCATTGTATGAGCGTATCGCCTGTAAGATCTCAGGTGGATCAGACAGTGATGTGATGCTGGACGTCATTTGGCGGTGTGACAAAGAAAGCAAGGTAACTTATGTGTGGTTTGATACCGGCCTGGAATATCAGGCGACGAAAGATCATTTAGTATACCTGGAGGCGCAGTACGGCATTCAAATACAGCGAGAAAGAGCCGTTCTGCCGATTCCGTTGTCTGTAAAAAAATATGGAACACCGTTTATCAATAAGCGCGTTTCCGATTATCTGGAACGCCTGCAGCGGCACGGTTTTCAGTGGGAAAATGAGCCGTATGAGCAGCTGGTAAAGAGCTATCCGAACTGCCAGACAGCCTTAAAATGGTGGTGCAACGCCGCAAAATCTGAGCAGTTCCGTATCGCGCACCATAAAGAACTGAAGAAATTCCTGATTCGGGAGAAACCATCCGTGCAGTTTTCCTGCAAATGCTGCGAATATGCGAAGAAAAAGGTCGGTGACCGGGTAATGAACGAAGGAAACTTCGATCTGGATATCATTGGTGTCCGAAAAGCAGAGGGCGGGCCGCGCGCTACTGCATACAAAAGCTGTTTCGACCGGCGTTCCGAGAACTGGCAGAAGGATAGGACCGGATGGGATACCTACCGGCCGCTTTTCTGGCTGACGAATGACGACAAACGGCAGTATGTGGAAACGTACCAGATCACCCATAGCGCATGTTATACCCGGTACCACTTAAAACGCACAGGCTGTGCCGGATGTCCGCTTGGACGGGATATCCAAGCAGAGCTGGAAGCGATCCGGGAATTCGAACCGAAATTTTATGCAGCGTGCATGCATACGTTCGGCGCTTCTTATGAATTGACTGAGCGGTATCGGAAGTTTAAAGCGAAACAGGTGTAACTCAAATGATCAGCAATTCCGACACAACAGAAAAGTGGTGTTTAACCTAACAATTAAACACCACTTTGTTTACAGTCTGAAGAACTCACTCCACCTAAAATTCTTATTTTTATGAAACGCTCTGATTCCAAATCACTTCCGGATGACGGTTGTTCTTCATGCAATCACACAGGTACAGGTTAATAAGTGTCTGATATGGTATACCAACTGCATCGGACTGATTCTTAAAATACGCAATAACATTTTCATCAAGATTGATGGTTACCTGTTTCTTATTCGTTTTTGCATACGGATTTTTTCTCGGGTTTAAGTTCGCAATATCATATTCTTCACGCATGATCTCACCTCCAAAATGGTTGCTCATTGTAAATATTTTGCTCTGTTTTCGTTGCCTTTCTTGCGGATATGATTCTGATTTTTTCATCTTCTCCACGATAGCAATGGCTGACAATACAAACACCTTTCCTATCGGTCATACCTATAATCAGAAACCTATCTTCTTCAGAATGATCCGGATCATCAAACAGAATCGCATATTCATCCTCGAAAACGGTCTGAGCCTCTTCGAAAGAAATCCCATGCTTTTTTTTGTTTTTGGTATTCTTTTCTTCGTCCCATTCAAATAGCATTTCTTCACTTCCTTTATAATTATATTATAATTATAATATAATTATTTGTCAAGACACCTCAAAACTATCCTATATATTCATCTTTAACCATATGTTATGGCCAGTTTTGCTGCACAAAATGAACACTGAATTTGTGAGCTAAAGTGGGTTACAAAAATGGAACACCTCGAGTCGCAAGAATTCCAAAAAACGTTATCCGCAAAATGGGTTAACGTTAGTGGAATGCATTTTGGATATGTTCCCAAAAATATCCAAAATAGAAAATGTATATCTTTATACAATCACAGAACTTACTCACTTGTTTATAGATATCAAGCATATAAGGCCGGTCACGGGATCTCACCTCAAAATTTTTGGAAAAAATCCCCTGAAAAAAATCGATCGCACCAATAGTTAACGAGGGGGAAATCTTGGAAGAAAGTAAAACGGCATCGCGCGAAGTGATGACCAAAAAGTAAGATAAAGCGTTGGGTCATTGTTGTGCTTGCGCATTGTAATTTTTAAAAGGAAAATAACAGCCAACTTGTCACATACTGAAGAAAATGAACATCGAAAGGAGACCAACTATGGCAGCACCAGATCCGGAAGAACGGAAACTGATTGAACATTGTAAGAATTATATCGTGGCCTGTGGGATCCTGCGCGGGATCCAGTATGAAAACATCGCTTCCATGCAGGACGCGATCAAAAAGATTGCGGATGCCTATCAGGTGGATTTAACAGTCGGAGAGGGCCGGATGAAATTTCGGGAGAGCTGTCGGAAAGCAGCCTATGAATACCTGGAAGGAGAAGGGATCATCGCAAAGGATGATGTTTTAGGGAAGAACTCGGATGGAACCGATAAGGTCACCTACCATATCGTACCGGGAAAGGAACAGGATTACAAAGACGCCATCTACCGGGCGGAGCATCAGCGGAAGAACGCGAGAAACCTGGGGCATTTCCTTGCCGCAGCGGAAAAGGCAAAGGATACGGGCGATCTCCTGATGAAATGCGTCCATGTCCTGGGACTGTCTCCGCAGCCGGCCATCCGGCTCTTTGGCCATGTGACGGCATTCGCTTCCAAGGTATCCGATATGGCGGACCAGTTCGATGAAACGAAAGCGGATATCGTAAAGCGTGCCGCACAGGCAGCGTCGGATGCAGTGTACGGGACGGCAGACCATGCCGAGGAACTGCAAAAGGGCATTGGAAACGCAAAGGATGTTGCTGTACAAATCGCCAAATCCGCAGATGAGATTCTATACAAACAGGCATGCGTCCCGACAAATTCCATCCAGGAAGCCCGCTTCACGAAACGGATGAAGAAATCGGCTGATAAAACGTATGAACGCGTCATGACACCGCATCCGGAACGGAGACAGAAGCTCTGGGAGATGGCAGAGACCCTGCGCCATATCACGGACGGACGCCAGGAGGATATCTTTGCGGCATTCGCGGATCTGGATGAAGTGCTCCGCCCCGGGCAGAAAAAGATCACAAAAGACGATATCAGCCAGACAGCGAAGGATGATACCCGGTTCCGGCTGGGCGATGTGAATCCGTTTTTAGAATCCGTCTGCCGGACACCGGAGCTGCTCAAAAACCAACTGATGGCCATGAGAAGTTTCCGCTTCTTAGACAAGCTGACAAAACGGAGATCGGAGCGCCTTGCGACATGTCTGATGCCGGAGCCTGTTTTCCTCTGGTACCGGAACCGCCTGGCAAGAAAGGAATCCCTCCATTATGAGCGTGTCATGCAGAAAGAATCCGTCAAAAACAGTCGTTTTGACCAGGCGCAGATCGGGATCGCGCATTTCAATGCCACTCATCAGGAGCAGGGCAGTGCCCAGGCCAGGGGAGAGAACTACGCGTACGAATACGCAGGCTTAAACGTATACCGGTGCGGTCGGTCCGGGTTCCTGGTATCCTCCATGCATCTGTTTCGTATGAATACCTTGGACCGGATCTGGGCGATGGCATACATGAAAGCCGGGATGATCGAAAGCGTACAGGGTGTCCGTTACCTGGGGAGACCGAAGGATGAGGCCAGCATGGGGTATGGACGCAGCGAGGTACGCCGGAGGGCGGAAGCAGTCTTCCATTCCTACGTGGACGGGAACCCGATGCATGAATTAAGCCGGGTCTGCGATCAGATGGAAGCGGACTTTATCGGAGAACATTCTGCCATGATCGACCGGATCGCGGCGGAACGGGAACGACAGGGGCTGACGCCTTTGCAGGAAGTGTCCCACCTCAATGAGAATTTCGATAATGCCCGGGATGACGGCCAAAAAGACCATGCGGATGTGGAAGTCGTGGACGCGGCAGAGATCGACGGGCTGGATGTCACGACTCTTCGCAAAACACTCGGGAAGGACGGCTTTTTCATCCGCGACAACGGAAGCGTGGCGCTTTATCTCTTTCAGGAAGATAAAGGTGTGGTCGCACTCGTGGATGAATGGGAGAACGTCACGGACATGCGCCTGACCCTGGACGGATACCATTGGGACAATGAGACAAAAGATGTGTTCAAGAAACGCTATGCAGAAACAAGGGATGGTCTTTTAACTGATAAAGCCCTGCACTGCATAGGTACCAGGATCCACGAACAGAGTATTGCGCGGATCCTGCGTGGACGCTGGGAACCATTTATCGCAGATGCACTGAAAAACGGATGCGAAGCGCAGGCCAGAAGCACAGAGCGGGGGACGGTCTTGGAACTGACGGACAAAAGGACCGGAGTATCCATGGAAGTCTGCGAACAAGATCCGGAGCCCGGATATCACGGGGCGACCGTGACGCGCTTTGCAAAGGAAATTGCCGAAAAAGAATTCCAAACCGTTATCCGGGAAGCGGGGCTTACAGAAGGTGACGTAAATCGTTGTATGGTTTCAACAGAGTCCCTGTCACCGGCAGAACAGAAGATCCTGGCGGTAGCCGATCCGCAGGGACAACTGGGAGCATTCACAAAACAGGCGGAACGCTTCTTAACCCATGTGGATGCGAAAGAAATCTTACATGCGGATCAGAGGGAGAAGGCAATCTCAGGGTTAAAGGAAATGCTCGCACCGGAACGTGCGGATGAATTACGTACGATTTCGGATCATTATCAGCAAAAACTGCGGGACTATCAGGAGTTAAGCCGGACGGATCCTATTTTAGCCTGCTGCCGAATCGTGGTCCCAGACTGCGAAAGAACAGAACGCGGAGTCATTGGGCGTACAAATGATGATGCTGAATTTGGTTTAACGGCAAATGGCCGTCCATTATTTGGCAACGACTGCGCACCGCAGATTTTACAGAAAATTGTAGAGATGCAGGAGGTAGTCGTTCAGCTGGGGGTAGCATCTTATGACGCACATGGGTGTTTTGCGTGCGATGAGATCGCACCTGAAACGGAGGAATTCAGAGGCGCTGAACGATAAGTTTTGTGAGGGCGTGCGATACAATCAAGATATTTTTACAAGTATGGGTACTGTGTCTGCGTCCAACGGTTGCGCATTCGGGGCCATTTTTGACCACAGGAAGACATGCTGCCAGGAGGTCCGATCAACAGTTGCGAAGGCGGAAAAGCATATGCCATGATGGCGCAATGCCTGAATGAGTTTAAAAGGCGTGCTGTTTAGGGGTGTTCCCTGAGAACACCCTGTGGCATTCTTTCAAACATCTAATTTACCAAACTTAAATTCGTGACCTCGAAAGAATTCAGTAGATGCCGATTCTTCTTGCTTCCATGATAACGAAATGCGTTTTGTCGCAAAAGTTGTACAATAATTGCGACAAAAACATTCCGACACAGTCAATTGCTTCAACACCGCGATAGCTGATCAACGCTGCTACCCTCTGACTTCATTATATCACAAAATGGGAAAAAGCACTTTCCAGAACGTATGATCTATGATACAATGACAGAATGAGATGTCACCATAACGGTAGGCGGCTTGGACCCTCTGGCTTTGCAACTGATAACCAGGAGGGTACATATTTTTGAGCCCTCCTTTTTGTATATGGAGGGTACAGATATGGGTATGATTGAGATACTCAAGGCGGTTTTAGAAATCGTCGGCGGACTTGCGCTGATCGGCGCATGTGTCGCCATTTCCGTAAATGTCAAAATCGTAATTCACCTTGAGAAACCAAGGAAAACACGAAAAAAGTCAAAAAAATAACCGCCCCCAGTTGATCTGACCCCAAAAAGTTAGACAAATTTGAGAGCTAAGCTACAAGGGATTGAATCCTGTATTGTACAGGACTCAGTCCTTTTAGTTTGCTCTTTATTCGTTTGTTATTATAGTAATCTATATATTTTATTAGCTCTTCTTTAAACTCGTTCATTGACTTAAATTTATTTAGGTATAGTAATTCTGATTTTAACAATCCAAAGAAGTTCTCCATTATCGAATTGTCCAAACAGTTTCCTTTTCTGGACATACTTTGTCGAATCCCCTTTTCCCTTAAACGCATTTGATATTGCTTATGCTGATATTGCCAACCTTGATCACTATGAAATATTAGCCCTGTGTTATCAGGTATTTTCTCAAACGCCTGATCCAGCATGTCCATTACTTGACCTAAGATTGGACGCTCACTGATATTATAACTTATGATTTCACCGTTATACATATCTAAAATCGGTGAGAGATATATCTTGGTTCCGAATAAAGAAAATTCAGTGATGTCAGTTGTCCACTTCTGATTAGGCGCAGTGGCAGAAAAGTCTCTTTGGATGATATTGGGAGCAATCTTTCCCACTTCACCTTTGTATGAGCGATATTTTTTTATGCGAACCATACACTTAATTCCAAGCTCTTTCATCAAACGTTGAACTGTTTTATGGTTGATACAATAACCTCTATTCTGTAATTCGAGTGTGATCCTGCGATATCCATATCGTCCTCGATTTTCATGATAAATTGCATGTATTTCATTTTTAATATTTGCATATTTATCAGGCTCTTTACTTTTTTTTACATAATAGTAATAAGTGCTTCTAGGCATATGAACCAATTCTAATAATGCTGTCAATTTATATTTTTGCCTTAGTTCTGATATAACAGCTACTTTGTCTTCTTCTCGGATTTTTCCCGCTCTTGAACTAAGGCGTTCAATTTTTTTAAATATTCGTTCTCCATCCGAAGCCGTTGTACTTCTGCAAGCAGATCTTCGTTTTTATCCGTATTTTTCTTAGCCGCAGGTGCTCGTTTGCTTCCCATTTTAGGTGCCCTTCCTCTTCTTTCCTCATACAAGGCATCTTTACCTTCCTCATAATAGATACGTTCCCATTTCGCCACTGATTCTTTGGAAGGAATGTTAAAATGTGCTGCTGTTTGCCGCAATGATGCACCTGTATTATGCATATATTCTACAACAGCAATCTTGAAATCTCCACTATAAGTTCCGCTGGTTGTACAAAGGCCGGATACACCATGCTCTCTGTAAAGAGCAAGCCATTTTTGAATACAGGCTTTTGAAGAGATATGATATTCTCGAGCTAAACTGTTTAAACCGATATCCCCTTTTAGATATCGCTGAACAACTTCTAGCTTGAATTTTGTACTATACATTTTTCTTCCAGACATAGAAATAACCCCTTTCATTAGACTTACATTTTTGTCTAACAAAAGGGGTTCACTTCAGTTCCCCAACTTAGGCGGTTATTTTTTAATCATATAAGTTAGAGGACCAACCGTCTATCGGTGGCATCTCTTCTGTTATCTATACTATACCATCCAGCTCGGAAAAATGCAAGTCTTCTAAAAAATCCCCGGCAAATTTGGCAAATTTCTGCTGCCACGAAATAACAAAAAGCCGTGGCGGGCTAATGCCTCTGCCGCGGCTCTTTATGCTACGCAAAACGATTATTTGAAATTTACACAAACGCCAAAATCGTTCCAGCTATCAACATTGGAATCGAGGCCACCTTTTTCCACATCGAAACCATGAAAGTGATTATATACTAAGTTACCAAAAGAATAGCTGGTCATACCCCAGGAATGGCCGATGCCGATATCCTGATAGCGGTACTGGTTCGGATCTACATGATTCTTATCCGGAACATTGATACTGGTAGCGACATAGAGGCATTCCTCAGAATGTGCCACCTCACGTCCGCCAATCTCCAAAACGCCATGCTTATTCACATAATAACCATCCGGAGTGGTGGTATCTGCAAGAAGGTATCCTTCATCATTTAAAGCAATCGCTTCGACATCTACGTTGTCGTATGCTAAGAAATACCAGCCACCATGAGTGCGGGTCCATCTGGAACCGACAGCTTTGCTCATGTCGATATTGGTAACACCATCTTTCCATTCAGGTTTAGAAGTATCAATACGCGTCCATGTTGCAGCATCATTTCGCCCACGATACAGATAATCCAAAATTTCTTTTGAGGATGGTCTGCTTGTATTGGCTGTAGTTACCGTACTCTTTGCCTGCACAACTCCGTTCTGCACCCACTGACCATCTGCGTTTACCTGATACCCGTCTGGGGTTGTTCCGTTGGTTGCGATATAACCGTTACCGTCGAAGTAATAACATTCAGCAACGCCATCCCCATTTCCGTCAACCCACTGCCAGCCGTTTGCATACCAAGCACTGTTGTCAGCATTGGTGCCATACCACCAGCCAGTGTTATTTTTCTGCCAGCCGGCCGCAAAAGCCGGAACCGCCGCCATAACACTCATCATCAGTGCTGCAGAAAGGACGGCTGTCATTTTTAATCTTTTTTTAAACATAAATAATCCTCCTTTTTCTATTCGATCCTCTCTATATATATTATACGACATTTACTGCTGTTTCCCAATAAAAAGATCGAATTTTTTATTTTCGAATTCAGTATGTATGATTTTAATCAATGTGTATTTTTGCGGATAACACTTTTTGGTCATTTATATCATCAAAAGCCTTGCAAACCGCGTGATATAAAAGCTTAATTTAAAATTTCCAAAAACAGCAGAACAATCAATAAAATAAGACATACTGAAAATACGGATATTTTAAAGAGAGGAGACGACTTATCAGATGAAGAAGATGAAACGGGTTACAGCGGGGTTCCTTGCTGCGACTTTAGTACTCGGAAATTCCATGGATGCTTTGGCAGCTTCCGGATATGGGCAGTTTCATAATGCGGTCACCCTGCCGTTTGCAGAACGGACCTTTGCAAGCGATGCGCAGAGCCAGATTGATGCAGATATGGCAGCATCTGGTTATTGGGTAGCCACCGGCCTTGCCGAAGAGATGACCAGTACCCTGCGAAGCTCCAGCGCCCCAAAAGGCATCCAGGAACCGTTAGGTTATGGTAAATGGTGGTACCGAGCGCACGGGAATGTTGGTATAAAAGGGGTTAGATATCAGAAAGAGCCAACAAAAAAAATTAACGTGGATTTTTCCAAGCTTGCAGGACATTACAATTCCTGTATTGAAAACCATGCTTCCAACGAAGTCAGCACCACACAGACCAATGGGGTAAAATATGAAGGTCCAATCGGATGCCAGGCATTTGCGGATTACGCATATCTGCCAGTTCCGGGGGCGTACCCTAAATTTATTCAGCAAAGTTCTGGAGATCCACAAACGTTAAAATTTAAGATGCTTTTGATGTCACTGCTTCATGCGAACCATCCGATCCCGTCGGGCGCAGAATGGGATTCTAGGTGGGATACTCAGTACAGTATTATGCTGTTTTATTTCACACGTATTGTAGAGGCGAGGGGGTTTGCAAGAGGAGTGCTATCATCTCCGGAAGCGGATTATAACGAATTGTGCGCATTTGCCCGTGGTGATATTGTCATGAAATACATCAATCCAAATAATGCCGGGGAGAATCTTTTTGATGATTTTATCGGGAACCCGGAAGTGAAGGATTACTTTGTCAAACAATGGAAAGCAGCCGCATTTCTGACATATTTTGGTTATGAAATTGCAGATGGCAGCAATTCCGGCGGTTCCTCCGGAGGAAAGGCATCGAGGGGACCGTCAGATGGCTCCGGCAACTCCCCGGGAACACTGGAAACCGGTGTGGCGATCACCTTGCCTCTTACCCCGACTGCGCCGAGCGCAGATGGCGGATATGAACGGCATTTTGATTATGGGGTTGCAAACTCCGTTGATGATGTACCATTAAGCCCGGCACCGGATATCATCCGCGATTATTTCGCGAACCTTACGGTAAAATTACCGTCAGACAGCAAGATCAAATTCACGAAATCCGGAACACAGTTGATCTTCACAGCCCCGACTGCAGAGGAACTGGATAATGGGCTTGGCAACCTGGAGATCCTGCTCGGTGAAGACGGCAGTGCATTCCGCGAAGAGTCAAAGACAATGGCTCCCGGCGGTCTGGTATCCATGCGTTCTGCGTCTGCGTCAGAAGATATGACCGATCTGGCGATCGGCGGTGGTCAGCTGCGCTTCGGCGGATATACATTACCGTTCAAGGCGACTCCCGGACATTATAGCGGCGGCGGAGGGGAGACACTTCCAGACGAACCAACCCCGATTGTCCGTTATCAGCATACGGAAACATTCCAGGCGGACTATACGGTTAATTTGAGAAAATTCGATTCTGAAACCGGAAAGGGATTAAAAGACTCCCATTTTGATATTCTGGAGGCATTCCCGGATGCGGATGGACAGCTTGGCTCCACGGAGCTTGAATCCGAAGAAAACTGGGGCAATGACAACGGCAGCCAGTTTTTAAAATGGGATGGATGGGACTATGGTTCCGGAAATCCGGATGGCAATCAGGGCAATGATCCGTGTAACATTGATGATGACGTAACGGATACCAATGGACTTTTAAAATATTCTGCCGGTACCGGAACGGCTCATACGGATACGAAGGCGTATACATATACAAAGGGCTTTTGTGGTGGGCACCCGGCAAAACCGGAACCGGAAGAAGATCCGGAAACCGGGGAAATCTTAAACGAGAATGAAATCGAAGACTGGGAGAATGAAGTTGCCACTTGCGAAGACCTGATTTCCGAATCCAATACCGGATACTTCTGTGCAACAGCAGAAAATGGTTACGAAAATGGTGAAGATGAAGACGGTTCAGAATCCAAAAAAGAAATGGAAGACGACCGGGATAAATATTACGAACAGTTCATCAGCCTGACATATGACTATTCCGCAAAAGAAATCAAGGCGCGAGATGGATACATCCTGCATGACATCCATACGGATGATATTCCGATTGAGACAAAGACTGTCACAAGCTCCCAGTATAAAGATTATAATGCTTCCTGCGGTGGCAATGTGACGAACCTCCCACACCAGGACAGTCCGTCCGGTGGAAATTCCGGAGGAGGTGGCGGAGGCGGATCGGAAGATCCGGGTGAAGACGGTGACGTAGATAATGATTACGAATACGAAGAGTATAAGTATACCGGTACCATCACCGCGATAAATTCCAGTAAAATCACAATAAAAAGTGATGACGGGGACCAGTACCGCTATTCCACGGACAAAATATATGATCTTCTTTCCGAGGAAGATATCGAGCATTTAACCAAAGGATGCCGCGTATCCGTATCGATCATTGTATTCCAGGGCGAGGAATATATTGACTATTTTGAATTTTCAACCAATCCGGATGCTTATAAAGACCCGAAAAAATCACGTAAGTTAGCACAGCAGAGAAGCGATGCCGCTGCACTGGCCGTTGATGCGGCGGAAGACGAAGATGCCGGGCAGTCCGATAAGAGCGTGACAGCAGATATATACGTATCAAGCACAGCAGGGAAACGTGTAACGATCGCTACCGCATCGGATGCGGAGGGTATGCCGGATATAGAAGGAGACGAGTACTTCAGGCATCTGGCAGACTTTAAAGCTTCCTATCAGGAAAGCAGTAAAAACAATGCAGAGCCGGAAGATGAAGACGACACAGAAGAAACCATCTCGGATATAGAGCTGGCAAACGATCTGGATCCTCACGGTTCAGCTGCGAAAGTATCGGTCAGAAAAGCGACAGCCTCCAACGCAACTGCTTCAGATGCGGATCTAAACACGGCCATTCAGACAGAAAAAGAAGGCTGGATCCAGACAGTCGTTAAAAATGTACAGGAGCTTGTGGAACAGTTCTTCACCATGTGCCAGAATGGGATCCGTTATGCGATTTCATTATTTGCAGCTGATGACGAGGGCGGCTCCGGGGCATCGCATCCTGTCCGCGACAGCGTCAAATGGACTCCGGATGGCCCGGGAAATTATGTGGCACCGCTTGCATCCGATATTGTGGATCATACATTTACCGTATTTGATCACCGGACAGAAGGCGAAATCCACATCAACAAGCGGGATCTGGATCTGGAAATGAAACATTCGGATCAGTATGATTCCTACGCAGACGAAAACGGGGACGGAACGCTGGAAGGCGCTGTTTACGGCTTGTTCGCGAAAGAAGACATCATTCACCCGGACGGTCATACGGATGTCGTTTACCAAAAAGATGATCTTGTGGCAGTTGCTACAACTGACCGGAACGGAGACGCCTCTTTCATGGTATTTACCGAGGCACCGGGCCGTACATATGATTACAACCAGGGCGTAATCGTAAAACGTACGGATTCTCCGTTTGATGGACCGGATAACCTGCATAAACCACAGGCGGATGGCGATGCTGTATCAGAAGATAATGAAGCTTATATTGGACATGATTCAAATAATCAGGAGATGTCACTGACAGATTCGGATGAAGGGGACGCTACCGTTTATTATAAGCATTCTTCCAATCAGGACGGCATTGAGGGACTTACTGGCGGCCATGAGGTATATCCGATTCTTAATAATGAAGAGAACAACGGAAATTGTTGGATCGGTCGTCCTCTGATCGCAAATCCGAATGGCAGCAACTACTATATCAAAGAACTCTCCAGATCAGAGGGCTATGAGCTTTCCGTTACCGGTAAAACAAATGAGGTAACAAACGGAAAAGACAGCCAGAATACGGAAAAGGACACACAGATGGTTACGGTCGGAAGCCTGACAGAAGATAATGCGAAAAACGGCTGGACATTTTCTGTCATCGGAAAGAACTTAACCGGAGATGTCCACATCAGCGCATCTTCTAAAGAAGGGGCTGAATTTGTTGCAACGACCCTTGTGGAAGAACCATGCGAAATTGAAGTGGAAGAAAAAACAGAAGTAAAAACACCGGTTATTGGGGTAAAAGATACCCAGGTCATTTTAAATGGAGGTCCGGTGGAAGCTTCTGTGGGCGATTCCGTAAATGTCAATGGTACTTCTTATACGGTGACAAATGTAAGTGCAAAAGAAGAACAGACAATGGGTGCAATCCCGGTCAACACCAAAATGTTCGGGCTTCCATCCGCTACGACTTATCACTCAGCTGACGTAAATGATTTTATTGCAAAGTACAATCAGGCGTTATTGGATATGGGCTACCGAACACCAGATGCAAATGCGCCATGGATCCGCGTTAAGATTTCAGGGACATCCGATACGGATTGGATCGCTGTTTTATCCGGCGCTATGCGAGACTATGGGCTGATCTATTTTAATCGCGTCCGTATTGTGGATGCAGTGGCCAATTCAGATGGAAGCACAAGTCTGATTATCCGATATGATTATGCGGCAAAGAAAGAGCCATCTTCCTGCGTATATAATCCGGACCAAGCTGCATTATATGTAAAACAGGATAGTGGAAGCGGATACTTTGTTTACGTGAAGGTACCGTTAGACAGTACGGATATCATTTCGGTTGATAGAAACGACGAAGGATTTGTTAAATCCGCAATCCTGAAAAAGTTTACTGTATCATGTGGCACATCCTATCCGAACGCATTGCCGGCTCAGGATGGATACGCAAAAACTTATACGGAAGCAAAATCCTATTGGCTTTATGATGGAGTTATGCAGCAGTTCAATAACGACGGGACATTGGCAACTACCAGTTCCTGGGTAACTACAACGCATAAGGAGCCATCTACACAGCTGGTGGAGAAAACGACGGCGCTTCCGTTTGAGTACGCGGACGGCAACTATATGGTTACGATCCCGAAGAATCTGTTTGGTACAGGAACCGTTGGCAAAGTGACAGTCCGTATGCAGGGTAAGGAGAACAGTAAATGGTATTACCGGCTTAATAAACCGATTTTATCTTATGTACCTGCAAATGAAAATGAAGACAGTTATATCGGTACAGCAACTTTGTCCTGGAAAAATGAAAAAACGATTGTAGATGACGCAAAAACAATGATGACACCATTAGGTGTAAATGAGCGTTCCCTTCGCCAGAAGATCCGCATCGATAAGGACATCCAGAAACTCAAAGAATCCAAGAGCGTCTGGTACTGCTTAAACTGCGGATACGAAAACGCGGACGGAGATGCCATCTGCGGCTTCTGCGGCCATAACCGGACCACGGAAAAGACAAAGACCATCGACTACGCCCATGACACCTACGGGGCAGTCCATTCCGAGAACATCTCTGCCGACCGTGAGGACGGCTGGTATGAGACCGTGAAGGACTGGTTCGCGAAACTCTTAAAGCTTGAGAGCAAGGATGAGAGCACCGAGAGCATCGGAAACTTCCGCTTCAAGGCATACTTAAAGTCCAACCTGGAACGTCTCTACCGGAAGGCGGACGGCACCATCACTTGGGTCGACCGGAACGGAAACGAGATGATCCCGCAGTATGAGGATAAGGCGACGGATGACGGCAATTACGATACCTTTACTTGGAAGTACAAAGGCGCGTTTGACGGAAAGACCGTGGACTTCCCGGAAAAGGATAAGACCTCTGCCGACGGTACACTGGAATCCTCCAATGTCCAGAAGATCTACACGGAGGTGGAGCATAACAAGGATTCCAGGACCTCTTCCGCAAGGGCCAATAACGTATGGGCGTCCTACGGCACCCCGCAGGGCGGGAATACCGCGGATGTCGGCGACATCCAAAGCTACACGACCTCCGAACGCGGCGCATCCGGACAGGCAGTGAAGAACAATTCAAGTCTCTACAGTTACGATGGAAAGCTGGTGGATGCGGACCGTTCCGATAAGCTGAATGACACGGCCAACAGCGGCTACACCCGCATTTTGGAGTCCACCCTCACGACCATCGAGGATGAGGGAACGACCCGGGAAGTGGAGATGTATAATTACGAGAAGTTCTTTGACGCCATCCACGCGGCCAACACCGACATCTGGGATGACGACATGCACTCCACCTTCACCGGGGATACCATGAAGAACTACCCGGGCCAGCACTGGTTTAAGACCTTCTATGAAAAGTACCAGAAGGATGATACGGACCCGGGACACACGAAAGCCAATACCGACGGTGCGGATAAGGACGGTACCGCAGGCGGCGATAAGGATACATCATTCAAACCGTTCCGCTGGATCCGGGAGAACGTATTCGGGTACCGGGACGGTTATGAGAAGTACCCGGCAGACAACAACGGTGTGAACACCGAAGTGACCGCCAATACATCGGATTTTGCAAGGGCGAATGCCGAAGCATCCGACGCGGTCCGCCAGTTCGCAGTCAAATGGTACCTGCAGGATGAGGCAGCCAAGCTCATGGTCGACAACGGCCAGGGCGAGAATGTGGCCTTAAAGAGTGGCACCATCGGATATGACGAGGCGGTCTATGACGAGGCACTCTTTAACGCCATCGCGAAAGCCTATAATTACTTAAAGCCGTTCTACTTCTACGACCTGGATACCATTTACAGCGTGGAATGGGACAGCGTGAAGAACGGCGGCGCGGATAAGGATTACACGACCCTTTCCGTGGATGAGCTGCATAACGGAACGTATTACAATACCTCCAGCTACCTGCCGTACGGTGCGTATGTCATCGTGGAGCAGCAGCCGGAGAGACGGGATAAGGATGTCAATGACTGGAAGAACCGCAGCTATGACATCGAAAAGCCGAAGGAAGTCATTGTCCCGAGTGTCTATGACGCGGAAAAGAGCAATGACACCAGTGATAACTACGACCCGCATTATAACTTTGATACGGACATGACCCTGCAGAAACAGGCAAAGGCATCCAATTACCTGATCCGGTTCGGCGAGGAGCTTTCTGCCAATACCGAGAACCAGGATGAACGCGAGTTTGCGATCCGGGCACACGGCTACTACGGAGACTTTGAGGTCTATAAATACGGACTGGATATCGACGGACTTTCCGGGACCATCACGGCACCGAACGGAGCATACGGCTACCACGGATGGGAGCTGCGCCAGGGATACCGGGATCCGCTTAAGGACTACTACGAGTACGACCACCGCGGCGAAGCCGGTATCACGGAGATCGGCGCGGAACGCGGCGGAAACAATGAGAGTAAGTACCACGGCTACGAGCAGGAGAACGGGAACGGGAAGGATACCGCCAACGGGGAAACCTATGACGGCGATACCCTGCGGAAGCGTTTCTTCTACGCGTCCGTATCGGAAGACGACGGTACCGCGGACAATGTCCTCTATAAAGACGGAGCGAAGGATGACAACAACGCGTCCGGCATGAACTGGAAGGATAACATCCCGTCCACGACCGGAGAGCTGACGGCTTATGATAAGCTGTATTCGGCAGCCCTGGTACCGTGGAGCGTGACAGCACCGGCAAACCTGGATATCTACAGTTCCAAAGACTTCACGGGATATGCCGATGTAAAGGAACGGAACAGCTATTACGTATCCTATTTAAAGGTCAACAAGGTGGATTCCGAGACGGGGGAATACATCCTGCATGACGATGCCATCTTCGGGCTTTATGCGGCATCCCGCTATACAAGCTTTGATGAGATCGAGGAAGATGCGAAGCTGATCAAAGACGCGGATGAGAGAGCAAGGTTCCTGATGCAGTTTAAGCCGGGAGACGCGAAGTTTTACCTGAAAGATACCCATATCGTCGGATCAAAGGAGTTCCTGGAGGCCATGGGAGCGACCGACTTGCAGATCTCCACCGGCAGGGCAAGGACCCCGATCGTGGAGAGCCAGGAAGATACCGGACATACCTATACGGGCCTTGTAAGGAAGGGCACGCCGGTATGCGTAGAATCCGAACGGATCGACTTATCCGATGACTTCGGAAAGAAGACCGGCCAGATGACCGTCTGGAGCACCAAGGCGGATGTGAAGATGGATGACCCGGTAACCGGGGAACTGAAAGACTACGGGGACCAGAGCGTTGGTTACTTTAAGACCAGCCAGCCGGTGAGCGCCGGTGTGTACGTCCTGGCGGAGTTAAAGCCGCCGGCCGGATACGCAAGGAGCAAGCCGGTAGCCATCGAGGTGTACAGTGATAAAACCAGCTACTATGTGGATGGTGACATGTACGCAAAAGTGGCGGCGGTGCGGTATGACGGGAACCTCCTGACGGATATCCCGTACGAAAAATAAGAATAACAGTGACAGGAAGCACGGACTGCAAAATGCGGTCCGTGTTTTCACGTTCAGGAGCGTAGACAAATTTCCATACTGAACATGCAACAAAAATATGCAGGAATTGAGAAAGGAGAAGCATGAAAGAAGAAAAAAACGAAACAGGAGCATGGCTCAAAGTAGAAGACCTTTATGGAGACGACAGTCCCAAAGAAGGCCAGCTGTGTCTCGGGAAAAAGGAAGACGGAACCATTTGGCTGTATCGCTTTTCCTGGTGGGATGATGTGACAGGCGCATTTTATCCGATGATCAATCCGACGGAAAGCGACCGGGAGTGGGACGAAGATGTAACCGAAATTATGATGCTTGACCGGATTCTTCCGCTCGAAGAATAAGGAGACAAAAGGAGAAAAATGGAAATGAATGGAATTCGGGCAAAGCCGTCACTTCTGAAAACGTGATATTGTCACGAAAGAGGAAAACATGTATAATATAAGCAGGAAGACACCAACTTGGTTTCTTGCTTAGCGGTGAGAAGGAGGACTACCAGCTTGAAAACAGAGATTGCAAATGCTGTAAATGCAGCTGGAGACAAGGCACAATACGATGATTGTGTGAAAAGAATATTGGCACAGAAGAATATCTTAGCGCATATTCTGGTTAAGACGGTTGACGAATTTCAGGGAATGAAGCCTGAGGACGTGGTACCGTATATCGAAGGAGAACCTCGTATCAAGGTTCCGGCAGAACCTGGATTGACCAATGTATCAAAAACGGACGCTACCGGGCAGCGCATTGTAGGAATGAATACGGAAAACTCTGAAATCAATGAAGGGTTAATTCGGTTCGACGTGCTCTTTTATGTACGCATGAAAAATGGGCTTTCGCAAATGATTATCAATATCGAAGCCCAAAGAAACGAACCTTCCGAATACAAAATTTTAAATCGGGCAATCTTTTATGCAAGCAGACTGATATCATCACAAAAGGAAAGAGATTTTGTCAATACGAATTATGATGATATCAAACGGGTGTTCAGCATCTGGATTTGCATGAATATGAAAATCAACAGTCTGAGTCATATTCACTTGACAAAAGATGAGAAACTGAGTTCGCATGCGTGGAAGGGCAACATCGATCTACTGAATATCGTGTTAATTGGAATCACCAACGATATTCCACTGCATGATGATAACTATGAGATGCATCGCATGGTAGGAACATTGCTCTCAAGTGAACTAAGGGAACAGGAAAAACTGGATATACTAGAACATGAATACAATATTCCAATCAGCGAAGAATTTAGAGAGGATGTGAGAAGTATGTGTAATCTGAGCGTGGATATCGAAGAAAAAGCAACGGAAAGGGCAACCAAAAAGGTAAACAACAGAGTGATTCTGAATATGCACAAGCAGGGATATACCCTAAATCAGATCGCAGCTGTGGTCGAAGTGAGTCCTGAACAAGTCGAGAAAGTGCTGAACGAGGCAAAATAAGGACTAAAAAAATAGGTAAGACCCCGGATGGCAAATGAGCTATCCGAGCTTTTTCGCCCGAAAAACTTCTGTCGGTTTTTCCGACAAAAGTTCTCTAAGAAGCAACATAACATTTTTCATTTACGATCTCCCCGGATATTTCGGGGAGGTCTTTTTTTGACCAAAAAGTGTTATCCGCAAAAAGATATCCGCAAATAATCTGCGTTTTGTGCGTATTTCTACAATACCGCATACTGATAAAAGATGGAATAATGATTCCACAGCAAAGGGGAGGCGGCCTCTATTAAAAAATAAAAAAAAGGAGAAATTTTATCTGTCTGCCTGCAGATAAATCGCAAGAAACATGGAAAAGACCCAAAAACAGCTGGTAATCGCGATGGCATCCTGCCTGATGGTCGGCGCCCTTGCATTCGGTGGTACCATGGCGTACTTAACCGATACGGAAGGCGCAACCAATACCTTTACCATTGGTAAGGTCCAGATTGATTTAGAGGAGCCTGGTTACCCGGGTAATGCCGACGACAGTGTCAAGAACCTGGTGCCGAACCAGGAGATTGCAAAAGACCCGCAGGTCGAGAATACCGGTATCAATGACGCAATCGTATTCATGACCGTAGAAGTTCCGAATGAGGAAGTTACAGTTGTAGGAGCTGACGGAACAAAAGATCAGAAGGCTCTGACTGATTTATTCTGGTTTAAGGATTCCGCAGATCAGCAGAGCGCCTTCGCAAACAACTGGAACGCAAAATGGATCGAACTGACTGGCAAAGAGACAGCAGCAACTACAGACGCCAAAACTCATAAATATGTTTTTGCGTACAGTGAAAAAGTTGCAAAAGATGGCAAAACCGAGGCGCTGTTTGACAAAGTGCAGCTTAAGAATGTCATTGAGAAAGAAGTTGACGCAAGCACCCAGAATATCGTAGTTAACGCATACGCGATCCAGGCAGCGGAAGTATTAGAGGGTGAGTCCACAGATCTTACGGACACACTCACAGCTGAGACTCTTGGAAAGATTTATGATGCTTACTTCAAACAGAATGGCAATGCTGCAGCAAACACCGTTCAGAAAGATGCAGCAACAAATAACGCTAAGGATCTGAGTGGAACAGACCGCTAAACGTGGCAGCATTCAGAAATTGACGGTTACCGTCCTCCCCGCCATTGCGGGGTTTTATTACCAAACATACGCCGCCTCCATGGGCGGCCGACTAATCGGAGGCGGATATGCAGAAACGAATTTATCTCATGATCCCGGCCATGTGCTGTGCGCTCGTCATGACGCCCTGCATGGCATACGCCGGGGAATATACAACAGAAGTAACCAATAACGTAACACTCGGGGATGTTTCTATTTCCCTTTCAGAGTATGAACTGGATGAGGACGGCAAGGAAGTCCCGTACCAGAATGACAAACAGGTCCTGCCGGGACAGACCGTGGACAAGATTGTCCGGATTACGAACAATGCGAATGCGAGCTGGATCCGGGTGAAGGTGGAATGTACGTCAGAGGAGGGCCTTGACAGTCTTTCCGATGACGAGTTAACCCTTGCAGACGGGGACTGGGAAAAAATCGGCGATTACTATTATTACAAGAAGCCGGTTGCAAAGGATGAGTCCGTAGATTTCTTAAAACGTGTGCAGATCCCGGCTTCGTGGGACAGTACCTATGCAGAAAAAGGATTCTCCATGATCCTGACCGCGGATGCCGTGCAGGAAGCAAACTTTACACCGGACTGGAATGCAAGCGATCCGTGGTTTGGGACCGTGATTGAAACCTGTGTCCATACATCATACGATCCGAAGCTCACAGGTAACCAGGCATTTTCCGTTGTGTTTGAAAACGGCGCCGATGGTCTCGTAAAGACCGGGGAAGACTTTTTCTCCAACTGGGCATCCCTCATGCCTGGCGATACGGTGAGTGGGCAGGTGACCTTAAAAAACAGTTACCGCCGGACTGTTACCATGTATTTTAAAACGGAGAGCATTGCGGATGATGCGCTCTTAAAGGCCCTGAATCTGGAAATCAAAAACGGGGATACGGTTATCTACTCCGGAACCATGGACGGAGCTGTAACGGAAAGGGTAAAGCTCGCTTCTCTTGCCATGAATGAGGAAGCGATTCTGACCTATACGGTATCCGTCCCGAAGGAATTAAATAACAGCTACGCCTTATCAAAAACCCAGACCAAATGGATCTTCTCAGCATACATGTCCAGTTCCTCCGGCGGCGGAGGCGGCGGTGGAGGCCATAAGACAACTGGAGGCAACTCCGGTGATCACGGGCCTGGTACGACACAGGTAACAACCGAACAAAACCAGACGGAAGAAACCGGACAAGGTCCGGGACCGGATCATTCGTCCATTTCAGATCAGATCATACAACTGATCCCAAAACTTGGTGATTCCAACTTCTGGCAGGGCGTCTTTGTAACGGCAGCAGCAGGCCTCGTCGGCACCGCAGTTTTCGGTAAGAGCGATAAAAATAAGAAAAAAGACCGGAAAAAGAAGGAGGGCAGCCATGAAGATATTCAGTAATTTTAAAAAGGGAATCCTCATTCCCGCTGCCATTATCCTGATCGCAAGCGCCGGCGCCGGCAGTACCGCGGCATATTTCCGGCATGCCCAGACCGTAAGGAATGTCCTGAGCGTTGGCGAAAGTACCATTGAGATTGCGGAAGATTATGCGCCGCCAAAAGAAATGCAGCAGGGTGAAAACATCTATAAAAAGAAGGTAGCGGTCAAAAATACAGGGACCGTCCCGTGTTACGTCCGCGTCTATGCCGGGTTCTCCGATTCGGCCGTAGAGGACGTATCCCAGCTCTATAACCGGAACGGATGGTTTGATGCGGCATCCTATCAGGACAGCCTTCCGGATGGCTGGGCGTTTGTAACGCCGGCAGATGATGCAGTCGTTGGGGACGGCGGATATTATTACTATACAAAACCATTGCAGCCGGGAAAGAGCACGGAACCGCTCTTTGAGAAGGTGAAGACGACATTCGCGAAGGCGGAGGACGTGCAGGACTATGAGATCATTGTCTACGCGGAATGTGTGCAGACCCTGGATAAGGACGGCGCGGAATTTCCAGGCAGTACGCCATGGAAATCCGCATGGAAAGAGTTCCTGGAGCGAAGATAATAAGAAAAAACAGAAAAAGGCATGGGCTGATGATCGCAGCCTGTGCTTTTTTATGTGAAAACAGGAAATAGGGTGCTCATCTTGTTGGTCACTTCCAGGGGGATTGATACAGCTGATTTTGCGAATAACACTTTTTGGCTACACGCAACAGAAAATTGAGAGATCAACCGAAAGAAACTGAACAAAACATAATCACAAAGAGGAGAGTGTGTTTGCGCTACGGCGTAAGCGTTTCTCTCTTTTTTTGTGTCAAGTCGACAGGAAATTTGCCCTGAATTTTTCGTCGCGCACCAATTACAAGAGGGTTATTGTAGAAAATTTCGAGAGAATGAAAGTCTGGCGTCCCGTCCGGTTCATCCATCACGAAGGATTGTCGTTTCTATGCGTAAGGATGTCAGGCTGCGCCTGTCATCTGTTTCGCCTCATTCAGGATATTCCTTGCTGCCTGCTTATCCCGGTCCATGGCATGTCCGCATACCGGGCAGAGATACGTCCGGTCGGACAGTTTTAATTCCTTATAGATATGTCCGCAGGCAATTTTTCCCAGAAAGCCGGCCAGACCCGGAAGTACATCCTAGAATATGACCAAAAAGTGTTATCCGCAAAAATCGAAAGCTCGGAGCAGATGCTACATACTGAAAAGAAAAACGAAGAGAAGAGGAATATTATGAGAAAACCATACGGAAAGTTAATTTTGGTCCTGGCTGCTATGGCGCTGGTGACAGGCGGATGCCAGAAAAAGGGGAACGCGATGGAGACAGATGCATCCACGGAAGCAGCAGTAACGGAGAGTGTCACAGCAAGCGAGCCCGTTTCGGAGGAGACATGGAGCTGGCTTGTTCAGACTTACCAGTTACTGAGAGCCAATTATGAAAATGGGCAGCGGCTCGTAGAGAACGGGCTTGCCACACAGACGGAAGACCCGGAAGAGGTCATTGCTGAAGCAAAGCGTCTGCTCGATTACGGCGAACAGTGCGGGAAAGAAGATATGATGGAAGAGGACGGACAGGACCTTCTCTATGATATGGTCAACGCCTCCAACCGCCTGATGGATCTGATCGAAAAGAACGGAGGAACCGTGGTTACGATGGATGAAGTGATCAGCTGGGAAACTGCAGCCGCACCTGCTGCGGAGGCATCAACCGATCCGGAAGGAGAAGCAGCCGCACCGGACGCAGACAGTACGCAGGAAACGCAGGAATCGGCACCGGATGATGCGGAGCAGGAAAGCACGGTAAAGCCGGATGCAGCGGAAAGTCAGGCACCAGCAGACGGACAGTAAGGAAGGAGCGGGACCATGCAGCCAGTCAGATTTAGGATCAAGTATAACGTGGCTTTGTTGCTTACCGCATCCTTTCTGCCGTGCTTCTTAGCCTACGGCATCACGCCACAAACGCCCAGGGAAGAACAGGTTGCCGCGACGGCGGAAGCGGAAACAGGAGAAGCGATGGAGGCCGGCAAAAACACCGAAGCGGCGAAGCGGAAGGCCCAGTTAAGCGGTATGTTCCGTGCGCTTTCTGATCGTGGGACGGACCGGGAGCGGGCAACAGGGGATTACCGGAAGATCGGGTTTACCTATACGGAAGAAATGTACCTGCAGTTGAGCGGAAACAATACGGTGCCGGAGGACTGGCAGGAAGAAATGGCACCGCTCATGGAAGGGCTCATCGAGGAGGAAGCGGAATTCACGGAGGAACCAAACACGGACGACGGTGCGGATGAAAAGGCGTGGGAACCTGTCAATGCCCTGGATGCCGGACGGTATGCCTGGGCGACCGGATCCACGGAAGAACTGCCTGCAGCATTGGACGCTACCAGGGCCGCACAGAAACGGCTCGGATTCCCATATTCCCAGCCAAGAAGGGACAGTGGGATCGCCTATGACTGTTCTTCTTTGGTGTACTGGGCCTACCGGGATGCCGGGGTGGATATCGACCCGGTAAACTGCCATACGGCAGCCAGTATCGCGGAATACCTCGAAGGGACTGGAAGGGGCGTCGATGCCGGTGACTTAAAAGCCGGAGATCTGATCTTTTACTCGTTCAAGCGAAACGGGCGGTACAAGGACATCAGCCACGTTGCCATGGTCTGCGACGGCGGGCTGATGGTACAGGCATCATCCACCCTGGGACGCGTTGTTATGAGCGAGATCAGTCTTGCAAAAGCAGTTGCGATCGCAAGACCGGTATCAGAAACAGCCAGAGACGGACAGCCGGACGTACAGACCGCTACCAGCTCAGAAGCTGCCCAGATGGAAGTGCCTGCCGGAACGCCAGTAGAGGAGGTGGCGGAAGCACCGGAAACGGAGGCTGAAGTCGGCCCGGGCGTTCCTTTGCAGACAGAGGAAGCAGATGGTGTGAACGCTACGGAATCAGAAACACAGGAATATGGGCCTGGCTTTGTAACGGAAGAAGAACCGGAGTCAAAATCCATGGATGAGTGCCAATTATTACAGGAACCAAGAGAGGGGGAGAGCGAATGACTGATCTAAAGAAGAAATTGATCAAAGACGTAATAACCAGAACCGTTGTTGCCATTCTAATTATAACGATTTGCTATGGCATCAGTTGGATTACGATATGTGGAATGCTCAAACTGATCGCATTGTGCTTTGGTCTGACGTTTCGGTGGTCGATTGCCACTGGTATTTGGATGGTAATTTGTCTTTTATGGAACGTAAGTCGGCTGTTCGACCGTTAAAATATTTGAGAACGCGCCAAAACAATGACCAAAAAGTATTATCCGCAAAAAACATCAAAAACAATGGTGCGTACTGGTATCATTGTCAGAATCCAAGATCGCATGATCTGGTATCTGCCCCGTATGCACGGGGATGAACCTACAAAATTAATTGCTGCTTATCAGCTGGCAAAATCCGCCCCGTATGCACAGGGATGAACCTGAAGCAACACCCTCGTTTTTTTCATCATAAATGCTCTGCCTCGTACACACGGGGATGAACCTGACAGGACTCAAACTGAAGATACAATTATTTGTTTACGGAATCCGGTGAGAACGGATTTTTAACCACTTATTGCGGATGCCAAAAAGGGAGTGATGATCACGGCAAACAAGCCGAACATTTCCTGTTCGGATGGAAAAATGTATTTCTGGTCCGGCACGACCCTGATCGGACCGTCCGGTGTGAGTTTTTGTAACGTCCGCTCCTTCGAAGAAGCGGTCGGCATCGTAACTGACTACTACGACGGCCGGATGTATTAGGCTTTGATTTCTCGATACCCTCATGGAGCACAGTTTCCACGGGGGCATTTTTGTGCCAGTCAGAGAAAGATAAGTTTCCATACTGAGAGTGTACATAACATATCATAAGAAAATTTTGACAAATTTTAACAGCATAAAATCGAACGAGCGTGCATATATTAAAAACGAAATAAGCACGTTCGTCTGATTGTGCTTGACTACCGTGCTTATTTCGATTACAATATAAGCACGGAAGGATGGTGATTCTATGAATGAGATGACAAGATTAGTTCAAAATCACGATTATCTTACGCCAAGAATCGCGGGAAAATCTGGAATTTCAAAATTCAAATTTTATAAATATGTCCGTGAGAATAGATTGGAGCCTGTAAGCCGTGGGCTATACTCAGCGGGTGATAATTGGGTAGATGAATTGTATGTTTTGCATCAGAGATGCCCAAATGCAGTTTTTTCGCACGACGAAGCTTTTTATTATCATGGCTTGGCGGACAGAGAACCGTTTGTTCACACTTTTACGATATATAGTGGCTATAATACGCATCGTCTTACAGCAGATGGAAGTTGCAAGGCATATACAGTCAAAAAGGAACTGTTGGATGTGGGCAAAATCATCGTAAGAGATAATAGCGGCAATATGATCCCGATGTATGATTTGGAAAGGACAATCTGCGATTTGATGCGAAGTAGAAGTTCCATTGAGGCCCAAGACTTTAATTCGGCACTTAAGGCTTATGTTTCCAGAAAAGACAAGAATCTGAATCGGCTTATGGAGTATGCAAAGCTGTTTCGGGTTGATAATGTAATCCGCAGATATATGGGGGTATTATTGTAAAATGCAGCTTACGCCAGAACAGGTTAAGGGACGAATTAAGAATGTAGCAAAAGAAAATAAGGCAGATGCCAGAACGCTCATGCGTATTTATATGATGGAGCGTTTCTTGGAGCGTGTATCAAACTCCAAGTACAAGGATAATTTCATCATCAAGGGCGGAATGCTCGTAACGGCAATGGTAGGTGTAGCCAATCGTTCTACGATGGACATCGACACCAGCATTAAGAACCAGAATCTTTCGGCTGAGGATGTCAGACGGATCGTTGATGAGATGAAAGACATTGATCTTGGAGATGGAGTAACCTTCGAGATTAAGGAAGTTTCCAGCATTATGGACGAAATGGAGTATCCAGGAATTCGGTTTACGGTGAATGCCATAATGGGAAAACTGATTACACCGATGAAAATTGATATTTCGACTGGCGATGTGATCACCCCGCGAGCAATCGAATATCCGTATAAATTGCTGCTGGATGACCGTTCCATCAGGCTGTGGTCTTATAATCTCGAAACCATTCTTGCAGAAAAGCTTCAAACGGTTCTTGCAAGAGGTCTTTTGAATACACGAATGAGAGACTTCTACGATATCAGAACACTGCTGTCAATCTACGAGCAAGAAATTGATGAAAATGTTCTGAAAGATGCTTTTAAAGCAACTTGCAAGAAAAGAGAAACGGAGAACCTGAAAGCCGAAGGCTCTCAAATCATAACTGCCATCGAAGGGGATGTGCAGTTACATAACCTGTGGAAATCTTACCAGAAAAAATATCCGTATGCTACTGATATCAGCTACGAGGATATCATGGAAAGCACGAAATCCCTGTTTGACAAAATTTAATCGTTATTAAGAACCTCGTCAGAAGATCCTGGCGAGGTATTTTTATGCCCGTCAGAGAGACACCGGTTTCCATACTGAGAGTGTACGTAACAACCTATCATAAGAAAAGGAGGAAACAAAAATGTACAGAAATTATGGAGACAAAAATTTTTTTGAGAACGGGGTCCTGGTGGATACGGATCATTCCGACACCGCATTCCCAATGCTTTTGTGTCGCCCGTATCCGGATGAGGAAGACTTATACCAGTTCGGCGAAGTGGAAGTGGATCTGGATGACTTTCAGGAGAACGGCTGGGGTGACCGGAAATCCGTCATGGATTTTCTTGGCATGACAGAAGAAACGTACGATCCGGTTCAGTTCGCAATCGGCTGTACAGAATATTTTCCCTGGGATAATTTCGGAGCGGGCTCTTACGCGTATGATTGGCAGAAAATGGACAAAAAGTCCATCTGTGAGATCTTAAAGTGCCGCCTGATTGCTTCCGATCATCTGGATATCGTATGGTAATAACAGGAAGGAAAGATGGCAAGGAAAAGAAAGTACAGAAAGGGAGAATGCACAATGATCAAACTTTACAAAACCGCAGAAAAGAATGAGAAAATCAAAGCTGTTATCGCAGATTTGCGTAAGACCAGCAGACCATTCTCTTTCAAGTATTATTGTATGGATGAGAGAATATCCTGGGTCATGAGTCACTATGATCTGGAATCCTGGGAAATGGCAAGAAAAATTACATGGATCTTAACGGGAGACTGTGCAAGACAGATGCAGATCTGCGAAACTATTGGAACGGATTACGCAATGTACGTTCCTTCAAGTTACTCGGCATCAAACGCAGAAAAAGGAGAAGATTATGAATAACAGAATGAAAACCAACAAGGAAACTATCAAAGAGCCGCGCAGAATCCTCTCGAAGCCATTGTCCGTAAGGGAACAGTGGGCGTTATGCGATGAGGATGCATACCTGGAAGGGATCGTGAGCGTAACTCCCGCAGAGTTCGTTGCAAACGACCTAAATGGGATCTTGACCCTCTTATCCGAACGGCTGGTCGGTGACCCGTACTTACGGGACGTTACCTGCCAGGTGGAAGATGTGACGCCTCTTCACGGTGTGGTCGTCCGTGTCCGTGGATGCATCGATGAGTGCGAGCCGCCCGAAAGGGAATTGGACGAGATCACAACGGAGATTCGTGATGGAATCCTCATGGCGTGCAAGGATGACACATTAAGCGAGCTTATCGGGGAGCCGGTGGATGGAAAAACGAGAGAGGAAAAAGAACAGCAGGTTTCGGAATTCCTGGATTTTTTTTCCATTCGGCATCTGATCCGGTATTATAAGATGTACGCAATGCCGAAAGAAGCAGAGGATGTTCAGACCGAACCAGAGTCTGGAAAGACTTATCTGATCGCAGGACTCCAGTATGACCCGGAATCTTATATGACAAAGGATGGTATGGAGCGCCTGATGAAGCTGCTCCCATCGGAAGAGTTTGAGATCTGTAACATCGACGGACATAATAATACCAGCGCCTGCTTCCTGGTGGATGCAGGATTGTGGGGAGAACTGGAACTAAAGGACGTGCAGGAATTGGAACAGTCTGTTGCCAGGATCTTAGATGATGTCAATCTGGAATCGGAGGACCGCACTTATGAATGGCGCAATGTCCGGCTGTTTTTGGATTACTTATAGAAACAAACAAAAACATTACGGCGCGGGGATTCTCCTGCGCCGGATACGAAAAAGGAGAAAAACAATGAGAACACAGCAAAACCCATACATGACCGGAGATTTTTTTACCATGATATGCAAGCAGATCGAGTTCCCAAAGATCGTGGAAACTTCCGTGCCGGATGCAAAAAGCCGCCCAATCACACGTGCAGACGGCGTGTTTTACAGCCGTATCGACCAGAACTGGACCGGAGACAGCATCCGTCTCGATGTCTGGCTGGAATATCCAGCCCCGAAGAATCGGGCTGTCCGCCTTGGAACCTTCTTAACCAGGGGCCGCGGGCCGCATGCCATGCGTGACATGGCACGGCTGATGGCTGACTTTATGTATACAGCGGGCCGCTTTATCAAAACCCATCCGGAAGATTTCCAGTGGGAAGGTTATCGTGTGAGCGGCATCACGGAAGATGGGACCAGTTCTGGCACCGTCTACTGCGACAGGGTCTGCACGGCCATGCCACAGGTGGTGAAGCTGCTAAAAACCAACCCGTATGTCCAGTTCTTCGATGATAAGGAACAGGAAGCATGTTATTTTCGCATGGGAACAAACGGGATGCTTTCCGAATACGGGACTCTCGAAGTATGTCAGAAGGCGGCGCAGGACGCCATCCGGGAAGGCGGGGATGAAAAACCCGCGGAACTTCCAAAAGAAGAATGCCGTCCGGAAGCGGAAGAAACTGCAAAAGAAGAAAAAGGAGAAATCGAAAGATGAGAAAAAACAGGCCGAAAAACTGCATAACGAAGATGAGATTACGGTTAAGGAAACCGGAGAGATCTTAACGGTGCTTTCCGTGGAGGTATATAGCAAGAAATTCCTTGTCTGCTGTAATGATGGTAATACGCACCACCACAGGGACATTCGATGACCAAAAACAGGTACCCGGGACCGGCGGCAAGAGCTGCTGGCCGGGTACTTTTTTTATGCCCGGAAAGAAGATGATGCATTTTGGCCCCGGTGACAGCACGCCAGAAACACATACTGACACCGTAGACCAAAATATCACAAGGAATGAGAGGAGAGAAAAATATGTTAATCAGAGAATTTATTCAGAACCCGGCATTTAATGTTAATTGTTACGTCAAAATTTTTGACAGCACAAAGGAAGCAGGATGGGAAGGAAAAATCCCGGTTTATGACGGACCGGGTGCCCCAATATACGCTTCCGAAGACGTCCTTTCCATGGAACTGTCCAGCGTGACAACTGACCAGCACGAGATCATTCTGGAAGGAATCCACAGGGACGGTGTTACCCAGAAAGAAGAACCGGGAAAATCAATGGAAGGTTCCGAAGACATTCTTTCCATGAAACTGTCCTACGTGACAACCAATCAGCACGAGATCATTCTGGAAGAAATCCGCAGGGACGGTATTGTTCAGAAAGAAGAACTGGAAGCGCAGCTGAAGGGGCATAAGGAAGAAGTGCGGAAAGCGCTGCAGGCGTTTTATGACGCAGCATATCAAGTCAACCAGATCACGGACGACGATGACTATGAGCAGTTTCCTGATCTGTTGGATGAAAGTGCAAATGTTACCAACGAGTTTGCAAACCTGGGCATCGTGGAGGATGGCATCGTATCCTTGTGATACCCAAAAAGGAAATGAGAGGCGAAAGAAAAACATGAAGAGAAACGAAATTTTTGTAGGAAATTTATGCCTGGAAGTAACAAGACGCTGCAATATGGGATGCGCACACTGCCTCCGAGGCAATGCGGAAAACCTGGATATGAGCCGTGAGACGATTGACCAGGTGTTGGAGCAGGTAGATATGATCGGGCAGGTCACCTTTACCGGCGGAGAGCCATCCCTCAATATGGATACCATCCGGTACTTTTTTGCGCAGGCAAGGAGATACGGGAAACTGCCGCGTTCTTTTTTTGTTGCAACCAACGGGAAAGCAAATCAGGAGGAACTGGCCATAGAGCTGTTAAAACAGTACCCGGACATGGAAGAACAGGAATTCTGCGGCGTAGCGTTATCCATCGATGAATGGCATGATCCACAGGACTATGACCGGTCTATCTTAAAGGGCCTGTCGTTCTACAGCGATTGCAAGGAAAAGCCGGACGGCTACAGCCTGATTCCGGAAGGACGGGCGGCAAAATTGGTGATCGATCCGGAAAAGACAATCCGCCCAACGTCAGCGCACATCGTTCTTTCCGGAAATTCCGACCCGGATGCCGGAGCACTCGAAGTGGAGATGCTGTATGTAGCGGCTGACGGAAAGATCACGGGAAACTGCGATATGTCTTATGCGCGGATCGAAAAGGAAGCTGAATATACCATCAGTGGCTTCCGTGCGGCAGTAGACAAGCTGGTCAGCGAATTGGGATGATGGCAGGATAACAAAAAGAAAGCTGGGAAACACTCCCGGAAAACAAAAAAGAAGAAAGGATGTCGCGCATCTGAAAGAGCGCGGCAGAAAGGGAAACAATATGAGCAAATACATTACACTGTCAAGCGATTACCACGTTCTTTGTCTGAATGAAAATGGAGAAATCGAAAGGCAGCTTCAGGCAGATGATCCGATTTTCGAAAAAGCGATCGGAAAAATGATCGAAAGTTTCAATGAAGCACGTTTGGAACGGCATCTGGATGATGACATGGCGAAAAAATGCTTAGGGTATACCGTGAAGGATAAGATCCATTCCATCCGTATGCAGTTTGCAGGCAAAAAGGATGAGTGCGGTAACCCGTACGTGAAGATCATTGTAGAGACATATCCGAGAGCGCTGGTGATGACCAAGAAGGTCCGCGCGTTTTTGGATGACTATCTCAGCGCACAGTTTTGCGACGGATGGGGAGAAGGATTCTTCTACCCGGGCCACAGTTTCAAGATTGATCAGATGAGATTAGCAGTGGAATAATAACAGACAAACAGGCCTGATCCCGAATGGGACGGCCTGTTTTTTTTGCGTTCACCTAACAGTTTTTCGCTCTATCCATCATTTTTTTGAGACGCAGAGTGCTTTCATGGTTTCAAAATCACCGGTGTAGGTGGTGCGCTGTCCGTCAAGGGCGTGCTCATCCAGTAGAAAATACGCGCTCGTTTCCGCCGTATCATCCCAGGTGACATCGATGATCTTCTTGACTCCGTCGATCGTGACGGTATCCCAGGCATGGTAGCCGCCCAATGCCCTTCCGACCACCGGATCTACCTGCAGACCGCAGTAAGTACCGAGCAGGTAGAAAAGACCCGCGTACCCGTAACAGGCCGTTTTCCCGGACGCCCACGCATCCACAGCCAGCTGCCGTTGTTCTGATACCTCATAGGTCAGCCGGTTCCGGATCGCGTCATGGATGTAGGATGCTTTCTGATAGTCACTCATACCGGCAGTAGCGGCTTTCATGGCTTTGGCACTCTCATAAAACTGCGCCAAGGGCGCAATGTCGTGGGTCGGCTGCTCACCCTCCAGAATAATCAGACGCTCGCCTGATACAAGGTATGGCGTCCGTGCATTTAAGGCGGAGTACACAACCCGGTAAAAGTAGGACGGATCCTTTGGATAGGCCCCGATGATCCTGAGCGGACCGTCTGTCGTGTTGACCGTGCCGTTTCTCGGGTCAGTTCCGCAGATCGCAGCTAAGGATGTATCCACCGCGATCCGGCGCATACTTTCGTCCGTTTCATTGGCATACAGATCCGTCAGGATGGCAAGGGCCTGTTTCGCTTCCTCCGTATCCGGATAGTTCGTTTCCACGGATGCAACCCGGCCGGGTCCCATGGCGGAATTTGCTGTCCCTGCCGCGTAAGCTGTGCAGGGTGTCGCGCACAGACCGACAGCGCACGCCAGGGCGGCGGCAGCTCTTATAATGTAGTTCATTGAAAACCCCCTCCTGTTCGTTTCAAGTCCCATTCAGTATGGCAATCACGGAGCAAAACGCTGATGGCGTTCCCGTGCGTACCGAGAATTCCCACGTATGAACAGGCGATAGAATAGGCGGATCCGGCCAACCGAATGCCATAAAGGACGAGAAGTCGAATTCCGGCCTTCCGATGTTGACCCAAAAGTGTTATCCGCAAAAAGGAGCCTCACGGCAACATCCGACATACTGAAAGAAATCAGAGAGGAGGAGATGTCAATTGATATCGGAAAAGAAACTCTACGAAACGCAGGCAGAATGGGCCCTGAATCACACACGCTATCCGGATGTCATCTGGGCGGAAGACCTGTTTGATATCACAATCGTCCCGTACCAGGGCTCTATCCGGAAGCTTCCGCATTACGCGGACATGAAAGACCGGCTGGAACTTTACGGACTCATCGTGGTTATGCATACCATACAGGAAGTGCGGATCCTGGAATGTCGGGCGGATGTAGCAGGAAACCGGCTATACATCACGGAAGGGATCTGGAGAAAATTCTGGAAAGAAATAAGAAAGAGTATTGCAAGTGCTATGAAAGAACACGGCCTTCCGGTCAATCCGGGAACATGCCTGGACCTGCAATTTATGTCAAGCCCGAAAGTGAAACAGAAAAAAATACAGCCGGTCGATATATGGACCAGAAGGAAGCAGAGTCTTTTGGATGACCCAAGAAATCTATTCTACTACGGCGGGGCAAACGGGGTGATCCATGACCGGGATTGCCCGGAATTGAAAAAGATCGACCCGAAGGACTTGCAGGCATCTGCGACCGGTCCGGAGGAACTTGGGTACTGCCCGCGCTGCGCGTATCGCCTGTATGCAAGGGTCGCGTGCGCTCCGATCTCCAAAGAGGTGGATGCGGTGGAACACTTAGTTCGCAGGCACCACATCGGGATCAGCTGGTGGATCCACTACGTAGAGGACGAGGGGCTGAAGCTTCACGTGCTTTCCTTAACGGAATACCAAGCTTCCTGTAACAAAGATTCCTGGATGATCCGGGTTGACGAAGACGGAAAGATGCACCTCTGGCACAACAACTACATCCATACGGATGATGGAGGACGGTACGTGACGACGGGGCTCCATGACCAGGGCATCGTCTCTAAAAACCTGACCCTGATGTTTGACTTGATCTGTCACTATGACTGGACGTACCATCTGGTACCAGAAGAGGACGCGAAGATAGAAGATACAGAGGAATTAAGCGAAACGACTATCGCCATCCAGTCAAAACTAAGGAAGCTTTCCAATCAGAACATGGCTGTCAGGAAACGCGGCGTGATCGAGCGCCAGGCGCCAGACCCGGAACCGTTATCCGGAGCATTTCAGACAAATTCTCTATTTGGGGGGATACAGGGCGGACTCTTTACGGGACTGGTATCGGCTGCATCCGTGGAAGTCGGAAGCAAGAATTCGTCCACTCAGGAAGAAGATACCCAGTGTACGGATCCGGAAGAGAGAGCGGAAGTTTCTGCTGCCACCGCTGAGGATGACAGTGAAGATCTTTCTGAAGAGTCGGAAGAAAAAGAAGAAAGAGAGGTGCTTCCTGTATTCAGTGATCCATGGGCGACACATTCCGGAATGCTCTCTGTCATGGGCGGATTTGGGAATAAGAGTGTCTTTGAGCGGCTGGAGGCACTGAGTAAGGAAGAAGGGGAAGAAGATCCGGAGTGAGTGGAGGATATGGAGATGAAAGACGCGTGACGGTTTATATGGACAGAAGATCATAATGTTATCAAGACCCTTCTCTGAGTGATCGGAGAAGGGATTTTTTCGCCTATGAGTGGGGCATTTATCATTACCCATATCCGCGGGATGATCTGAATTTTCATATAACCTTTCGTGATTCGCCGGGAAGTCCAGATGCAATGCGGTGCGGAAATCCTGCACGGAAAGGTGTAGCAGAAAATTGCTATGCATGTGACATACTGATTTCGGAATTGAAAATCCATCCGCCGCATTCTCGTGACTTCAGTCGTGAGTTAGGCGGATGGGCGCTTTGCGTCTTGAGAGGTTTTTTGTGCTCTAATGACCAAAAAGTGTTATCCGCAAAAATGCCGTCTGGAAACACGTTCCATACTGACGGTGTAACGATTTTTGGAAAGGAGACTGCAGCATGAAATTAAGTATGACATATTCTGTCAAGATCAAACGGCTGAACCATATCTTTATGGATACCGTTCGCTTATACCGTCAGGCAGTCTCCTTTTTTATGGACGTATGCCTGCAGGAATGGGATACCATATCTTCCGGGAAGTGTCAGAAGGAACGGGTCAACCTGGTAGAATCCTTCACGGTAGCCAGCAAGAAGAACCCATCGGTTCCCTATGACTTCGGTGCGGATTTCTACAAGTTCCCGTCCTATTTGCGGCGTGCCGCCATTGCGGAAGCCCTTGGCAAGGTTTCCTCCTACCGGAGTAACCTGGCCGGATGGGAGGCTGCCGATCCGGCTTCCCGTGGAGAAAAACCGGGACTGCCGCAGGCAGGGATCGTTTATCCGGCCATGTACCGGGAGAACATGTTCATCCGGACCAGCACGTACCAGGCAGCCTTAAAGGTATTCATCCGGAATACGTGGGACTGGATCCTGGTGGACTTAAG
>ERZ837487.804-NODE-804-length-43118-cov-5.481922_pt1 | contig 43118 bp, 43 predicted proteins | sample MGYA00519911_ERZ837487 | MGnify/ENA primary metagenome ERZ837487 (study PRJEB31850, sample SAMEA3708818) | human gut metagenome | biome: human gut; feature: human-associated habitat; material: faeces | place: China | collected 2014 ... | reverse complement strand
TATATGCGTGTTATGCTTTCCTTTGTTTGAACGGAAGTATACCACAAAAAATATGGTTTGCTATATTAACTCATTTGATAGTTGTTTTTACAGCGATACTGACTAATATACTTTTGTGTAATATTATTGGGTATGACCCATACAAAATGATTGCGGTTTTTAATATCACAAGAGTTATGGGAGTAATAATGGCAAAAATAATGCAGTTTTATATAACGAGATTGATATTAAGAAATAAGTATAAAAATCCTATAAGCAATTATAGGTGGGTAGCAATTATCGCAATACCGGTTATATCCGTAATCTCATTATGTGCATTGATGAAAGCTGCCCTCATAAATAATGATATTTCGCCATATATCTTAACGGGTATGATATGTATAATTCTTGCCAATATTATGACATATTATTTCTTTACAGTAATGAATAAAGAATATGAAAACACAATTAAAGCCAAATTACTCGAACAGCAGAATGATGCATTAAAGAAAAGTATAGCTGACAAAGACGCATTTGTAAAGGAAATGAAAGCTGTCCGACACGACATAAAAAATCAGCTTTTGACGATTATGCAATATGCTGACGAGGGAAAAAACAATGATATAAAGGAGTATGTGAATGTGCTGACGAATAATTATTTGCCGAACATTTTGAATTATATCAATACTAATAATGCGGCTTTTGATGCCGTCATAAATTCAAAAATTGCAGTTTGCAGTCAAAGAAATATTTTTATGGAAGTGAACATTAAGCAAAATACCGATATTTTTATTCTGCCCTCTGAAATAGCCGTGCTTTTCGGTAATTTGTTGGATAACGCAATAGAGGCAGCAAAAGATACGGATGAAAAAAGAATAACGGTTGATATACAGAAAAACGCAAGTTATTTGATTATATTTGTAAGTAACAGTATAAAGTCATCGGTATTAAAGGATAATAAAAACCTTGAAACATCAAAGCCGGATAAGGAGCTGCACGGTATAGGAATTAAATCAATAAAAAACATTGTCGAAAAACATAACGGAATGATACAGTTTTATGAGGAAGAAAATGAATTTTGCTGCCATATAATGATTGACACGACAGAAGAATAATATTTAAGAAGCCATCGGTATTTTACAGTGCCGGAACGGCTTCTTTTTTTGTTGTCATTTAAGGTTGTCAACAGATATTTTTCGGCAAATTGCGTCAACTGTCACACTATTTGCGTCAGCCGTCACATACGGGTTGAAAAGTTTTACATTCGTGTTATAATCAAACCAACAAAGGGGAGATAAAAATGGATAGGTTGGCAAACACCATTACAGATTACTATATAAGGAAAAAGATAATCGCAGAAGAAAAACAAGAAATATATTCCTATGGATTTAAGCTGATAATTGCCGATGTGATAAATTATGTAATAATTATTTCACTTGGGATTGTATTTAACAGACTTATTGAAAGTACTTCATTTCTGATTACATTGTGTGGGTTAAGGCAATTCAGCGGAGGATTTCACGCAAAAACTTTTTGGCTGTGCAGATTATCAATGATAATAACATATATTTGCGTTATGCTTTTGACAGATATAGTCACATATACAAAGTATGAAACAATTATTGTAATATCGGTTAATGTCATAAGTACTGTGATTATTGCAATAACCGCGCCGATAGTACACCTTAATAAACCTCTATCGGATAAGCAAAAGTACAACAACAAAATTAAATCAGTAGTAACATCGATATTTATGTCGATAGTTTCAATTATAATCATTGTTGCTACGGATATGAAATTCGGTGTTACTATATCAATAACATTGCTCGCGGTAGTCGTTTTAATGATTATCGGTATGGCAGTTCGGAAAGGGGGGGAAGAAAATGTTTAATTGGATTAGCAGTCTTTTTGCCGGAGCCGCATTGGATATGGCCATTTATTCGGCTGGATTGGCATCCGCTAATGGTATGCACCAAATGAAAGAACCGGAAGGCTTGCAGAAGTTGGCAGAGGAAAGCAAAAAATCAAAAACTGCGGTAAAATAAACGGCATTAAGCTATAGCTTAATGCAGAATACTGTGTATTCTGCATTAAAACACCGCTGACAATGGTTTGTTTGTTTTGGTTATGCGAAAGTTGCTTATTTACATACTTTAACTTTTGCTGATTATAGTTAGGAGGAGGTTCCGATGTTCAGTTAATAAGCAGACGGCAGAATTTATGTCAGTTCTGCTAAAACAAGTCAACTGCCACAGATTATAATGATTTTGTTGAAAATATGATTACATCACAAAACTTCGCAGGGTTACTGTATAAATGACAAAAGGTATTTTTGTAGTTTATAATCGTTGACAGCTTATCATATAAGAATGCGGCAAAGGCAGTAAAACAGCATTTATAAAAAGAGTCCTATTAAAACACATAAAGCAACGCTAATTACTAAAAAGGTTTTAACAAGAACTCTCATACAATGATATTACACTATTTATTATTGTATGTCAAGAATTTTGAAAAATAAATGCCGAAAAACAACAAATTTCAAAAATGAAAGGACGATTATTATGAAAAAGTTTAAGAAGATTATAGCTATGGGTTGTGCAGCAACAATGTTATTGTCGATGATGAGTTTAGGTGTTTCAGCAGCTCAAACTGGTGATGGAATATTACCTACGGCTACTGTTGGCACAACAAACGAGGTCGTAGATTGGACTCCTGTTCCTGATGATTATATTGTTCCAAGAGTAAGCTATCAAAGACCTACCAATGCATATCCGGGTTCATTAGCTACACCTTTTGTGGATACCTTTTGGAATGTAAATGCTGATGTAAACACAGGTAAGTCTGATTATTATTTTTCTCCAAGTGGAAGTGGCACTATAAAGATATGGGCAAATGGAACAATTAAGTGCAGTGTTCCAAGTGCTAACATTGTTTGCTATGTAAGAGATTTGGATTCAAATTGGATAGGTGCAACAATAACTTTAAATAAGGATAACTATGGTAATTTTTCTATGGATAAGACAATAAGAAATATACCATCAGGAAAAAAAGTATATTATGAGTTTGAAGTATTTAATGGTAGCGGTGCTGTTTTGACAGGCTCTTACACAACTTCTTGGTAATTCGGATAGTTTTGTGATTATTGTGATTGTGCCAGAAAAAATTCTGGCACAATCCAATCCTATTTTATGGAACGAGGTGTCTTTATGAAAAAGTTATTTGTTATATCTTTGGCTATTATGATGTTAGCTTTAAATAGTATGGTGTATGCAGAACAGAATATTGAATGGAATTTAACTCCGTCAGATTGGGCTACCGAAGATGTTCGTAGAGCCGATGAATTAGGTATACTTCCTGATAAAATAAGTGGATATGTAAATGCGATGCCAAGAGAAAATTTTTGTGATATTCTTTACGGATTACTGTGCAAAATCACCACTGGTGAAATTGAAAAAATTGATGCTCCTAATGTGTTTATGGATATTGATAAAATTAGTGTTAATTACTTGGCAGCTATTGATGTTGTTAATGGTGTTGAAAAAAATGTATTTGCTCCTGATAAATTATTGACAAGGGAACAAGCAGCTACGATTTTGGATAGAACAATTAAGCATTTGAATATTGAAAAAGATTTTAATGAAAAATCAAAATTTATAGATGATGACAACATTTCTGAATGGGCAAAGGAAAGTGTATATCGTATGTTGAATATGAATATTATGATTGGTGATGATAAGGGTTGCTTTAATCCACAGAAATATTGTACCACAGAGGAAATGATAGTTGCAATTATGCGGGTTTATGAAATGTTATAAAGGATAGATATTGTGAAAAAGAAATTGAGTTTAATTTTAGCAATATGTACTATGTTTAGTATGTCAACAGTTGCATTGGCTGCCGAGCCTGAATATAAAAGTATGATGGACGATGCAGAAACAAGACAGAAAATTCTTGCTTCTGCGTATGCGGATAATGTTGCACCAAATTACATAAGTGTTGATGAGTATTTAACAAAATATGGCACGACAAATGTAATTAAGGGATTTAACAAAGCAGAAATAGACCATAAGGCAAATGTTCTTAAAACAGCTAATGCGGCAGAAAAGGCAAGCTTAAATAAAGATGTAGCTTCATTTAGCAGCGAACCTAATGATTTGTATTTGAGCATAAAAGAGGGCGAATTTTTAGGTATGGAAGTGCAAGGAGTTTCGGATATATCCCCCGATAATCACAACTTCACAATAAAGCTGAAAGATAAGGGATATACGCCTACTGCAAATATTAATGTATTAGGCGAACCGATACCTACAAGCACAAATGCACAAACAATTAAACCGTATACGAATTATAGTGTGTATTATTCCGATAATCAGCCGGGTACGACAGACTTGAATAATGCCTATGAGCCATTGTCAGGATCATATATTTATAAATACTCGTATGCTTTTGAGGGAAATTATTTGTGTTCCACAGATGTAACATTCAATAATACAAAATTGAGATGCGGAACACAAGATAATAATATGTATGTTTATGTGGCGGCAAAGTCAAGTCAGCAGACTCTTGATTTCGGACTTATGGCAAACCCTGCGGCTTCAAACCGAAATCAAGGCTTATATGCTTGCTATAATCCGGGTGACGGTTCGTTCTATGTTGAAGCATATCCAAAAGTAAATGCAACATCATACAGTACATCAAACAAAACAATGACATTGGAAAACAAAACCGTAACGATAAGATTAAGTATTGGAACGGGAACAGCTGAAATGTATATGGAATCGGGCGGAGAGTGTATATTCTATAAAGTTATTGATATGAGTACCTTGATTTCGGGAACATCTGCGGCATTGACTTTTATACAAGCTATGTCTTGTGTGGAAGCGAATAATGCAAATACGAGCCTTACAAGCGGTTCATATTTCAGAAATGTGAAATTCAGCAATAATAAATTATACAGCTATACAAACGGAACAAGAAATTTCCCGACTTTTGGCTCTGCAACATATTATCTGTTCGCTTGTAAACCGTCGGCTATTGATTTCAGCTATGGGACAAACACTGAAACTATATCTATAGAATATAATTAAGAAATAATCTGAGTGCAGGAAACGAGGTGTATTTTTGTGAAAAAACTATTTTCAGCGGTCATTGCATTAACTATGTTAATATCAGCGATGAATGTTAATGTGTTTGCAAGCAATATTGAATTTAGCGACACGGCGGGTCATTGGGCAGAAAATGCAATTAACAAGTGGGCAGATAAGGGGATTATATCAGGTTATCCTGATGAAACATTTAAGCCTGACAATCCCGTTACTCGTGCGGAACTTGCAAAGATTTTAACTCTTGCGTTTGATTTACAACCGAGTGAATTTGTATATACCGAAAAAGATTTGAGCGAAAATGATTGGTATTATAATTATTTGCTTTGTGCCGGAAAATACATTCCCAACTATGCTTTGCCGGAAATCAACGAGAAAAATCAGCCGTATATTGATAATCGAACAGTTAATGCCTTTTTGCCACAACAAAATGCAATGCGTATGCATGTTGCGGAAAGTCTGGTTGAAATTATCAAAAATAAAGAGCAATCGATTGTTGATGTGCCTGAAATTAGCGTTGTCAAAGACGAGCTAAATAAAACATTCAAAGACGCAGATTACGAAAATCTCTACGCTAATCACGGCACTATTCCCGAAAATGTCCGCAGAATGTTTGAATACACATATCTCGCAAAAAAACTTGATATTATGCAGGGCGACACAGATGGCTATTTTCGTCCGTACGACAATGTAACAAGAGCAGAACTTATTACTATGCTTGACAGGATAATTGCTAAATAATTAAGGCGTGGATAAAAAGTGGCAGGAAATAAAATACAACAAGTATGGTCCGTGTGGATTGACGAAAAAAGCAAAATAATTACCGTCAAAAAGTCACAAAGCGGTAAAGAAATATTTTTTGAAAACAGAGAAGTTGGAATGAAAATAGTTACTGACCTTGTTTCCAAAGGATATAAAATAGGTTAATTAAACGGTGTATAGTCGGAACAAACAACATATTGCCGGCTATGTTGATTATAAACACACATCACCGTTATTCCTAAAATATAAAAATCCATCATTAGTATAAATCCGGCAAAGAAATTTTGTCGGATTTATTTTTATGAGAGGTAATCAAAAATGCAGATAAAATATTATGTTTCTAAATTAAGAATTGAATACACATAGTATTTGGCGCGGCATATCTGCCCCAATAGCCATATTCGATGTGAAAAAGCGGATATGCCCTGTGGGAGTGATTTATTATGAAACGCAGCTTGGGGGTATATATCCGCAAAGGGCGGCAACAAAGACACGTCCGAACAAAAACCTTCGCCGATAATTCCGATGATTACGGTAAATGCATATTCAGCTTAATCAACCGTACAGCCAAATTTATACGCAAGAAAATTGCGTGTGAATTTGGCTGTTTTTGTTTTCTGCGGTCTTGTAAAAACAGCCGTGCTCCGCCCCTCTCCGTATTGAATATTCAAAAAATATCAATACGGGGGAACAAAAAATGCGTTCAAAAAAAATTTTTCAACTTTTTTTCATTTTCGAGTTGCCAAAACGGCGACTTCTGCACTACCTATATGAAAGGGAAAACAGAACACCACTTTCGCAAGTGCGGAAGGAGGTGAGAAAATGAAAAATTCCAAAAAAAGCGAACAGCGCATACAGAATCAATTCGGAGCCTTCTGTACCCGTGTTTTGAAAAATGAAACAAGGTACATTCAGCGTGAACTTAGCAATAAGGTTATCAGGGAAAAATCGTATGACGAGCTTTCCGAAAAAGACCTCTACGAATTGGCAGCGTATGACAGCTATTTTGACAACGAACATTCCTTTAATGTTCAGGGAAAAGAAATAGTTGTTAAGGGCGATATGCTTGCGGCAGCTCTTGAAAAACTTCCGGCGGACAAGCGGGATATTATTCTGCTTTCATATTTTATGGAAATGACCGACAGGGAAATTGCAAGAGAGCTTGACACGGTACATCAGAATGTATCAAAGCGGCGAGCCCGTATACTGAAACTTATGCGCGACTATTTGGAGAAGGAGGGTTTTGAGTGGCCTCAAATGTGAAAAACTTACCGCTGTCGGTTATCATTGCCGCAATGGGCGGTGACGGACAGGCCTTGGGCGCTGTTCTCACTCACTACCGGCGGTACATACGCAGTTTGGCAACACGGGCGCTTACAGACGAATACGGTAACGAATATTATTATGTTGATGAAGAAATCGAAAAGCGTCTTGAAGCCCGGTTGATTTACTGCATAGTAACCGATTTCAAAATCTCACCCGATTAAAAGCCGGCATTAAAGAGGTTGGGGGTGCGTTCCCTTTCCGCACCCCTTTTTACCTCGATTATCGTTCTATCAAAACATATTCAAAATCGGGTATGTTTTGATAGGCTGATAATAGCTTAAAATAAATGTTCTTTGACAAAGAAAGCGCACAGGCGCAGTATAGACAGTCTTTCAACATTCAGTCATAGCAGAGCTTATACAGTAAATGCGCCACGACGTCGGGGCAAGCTATAAAATATTCATTTTCGCATAAATGCAAAAATTCACTTTTTCCGCTGCCCCTCCTTTTTCCCAAAAAGCCTATCGGCTTTTCGGGAGCCCTATTAAAATGACAGAGCGAGAAACATTTTTACCGTAAATGCAGAATAAAAGGCAATTCTGCACAGCAATGATGCTATGATGAAATAATGATACTCCCGTCTTGAACGCGTCACTGCATTGGGCGGTTGCATAAGAACTATGCGGAGGGTGCAAGTCCCGTGAGCCGTGCCACCGGCTGTCAGACTGTCGTTAAATAAACTGAAAATGAAAGGTAAATAAATATGAGTAATTTAGAGCATATCGAAAGCAAACCGGCAGATATGAATACTCTTAATTCTACATACAAAGCCGGAAATACAACTTATGTTGTGAACAGTCATTTTGCAGGTAAAGAAAAAATAGGTAATTTGGTATTTGACATATTACGCAAAAAATCATCAGTGCAAAGCGCTGAATCTCTTACACAGGCATAGACAAAACAAATAAAGCGCGTTATAATATACCCATACAATTATTCTATTATATCATTGTCCTGCATTTTGTAGGAGGTAATAATTTATGCTAATGCACGATGATGATTATAATGTGGGTATTTACTGTCGTCTTTCAAGAGATGACCATAACGGCAGCTTAGAAAGTATGAGCATTGCCAATCAAAGACAAGTTCTTATGGACTATGTAAATGAAAAGGGGTGGAAATTAGAGGATTGTTATATTGATGACGGATATACCGGCACAAATTTTAACAGACCGGATTTCAAAAGAATGATTCACGATGCCGAAATAGGCAGAATAAATTGCATTGTTACAAAGGACCTTTCCAGACTCGGACGAAATTATGTTGAAGCCGGATATTATACCGAAGAATACTTTATTGAACACGATATTAGGTTTATTGCGGTTAATGACGGAATAGACACAATAAAAGACGATAATGACATAGCAGCTTTTCATCACGTACTAAACGAAATTTATCCAAAACAAGTTTCAAAAAAGGTACGACAAGTAAAAAAGAAAAGCGCTGAGCAGGGAAAGTTTATGGGTAGTCAAGCTCCGTACGGATATATGAAATCTCCGGAGGATAAGCACATTCTTATAATTGATGACGAAGCCGCATTTATTGTACGCAGGCTGTTCAATGATTTTGCAAATGGTGACAGTGCCCGTATGATAGCGGACAAACTCAACAAAGAAGGTGTAAGCACACCGAGATTTTATCATTATGAAAAAGAGGGTAAGACAAATCCATTATCCGAACAGAAAAATGTTTGGGGCAGTGCGACGATAACACAACTATTAAAAAATCAGGCGTACATAGGAAATATGGTGCAGGGTAAGCGGCAGGTTGTTTCATTCAAAACAAAGAAAATGCGGACTGTTTCACCCGAAAATTGGATTGTTGTTGAAAATACACACGAAGCTCTTGTTGAAAAAGAATTATGGGACAGAGTTCAAAAAAGGTTTAACCGACATCACCATACCGTTGTGAGGAGGACAAAAAACGATATGATAGGTCTGTTTTCAGGCCTTATAAAGTGCGCAGACTGTGGTATGCCTTTGGCATATATGCGTAAGCAGTTAAAAGACCGTGAAAAGGGTGTGTACCGTTGCAGTAAGTATAATAACAACGGCAGCAAGGCTTGCTCATCACATTACATTGACGAAGATCATATAAGCACATTTATTCTAAATGATATACGCAATTATGCAACTCTTGCCGTAAATGAAAGAGAACATTTGGCAGATAAACTTTACAAGGCGTTAAAGAAAAGCAATCGTGGCGAAATGGGTAGTGTAAAAACAAAAATTAAAAACATAGAAACACGCTTGCTTGAATTAAACGATAGAATTAAATGCGTATATGAAGATAAATGCACGGGGAAAATGCCGGAAGATATTGCACTTGGACTTATGAAAAATTTCACAGATGAAAAGGCAGAATTGGAAAAGAAACTGCCAATTATCAAAAATAAACTCTGCGACATAAGCGAAACCGAGAGTAATATTAACGATTGGCTTGATATGATTAGTCGATATGAAAATATAACGGAGCTTGACCGTGAAACTGTGTTCGGACTTGTTGAAAGCATAACCGTTTACGAAAAAGACCGAAGCGGCGAAAATGTAACGCAGGAAATAAGAATTGAATACCGTTTCATCAAAAATCTTTTGCAAAAAGAGAAAGAGGACATTGCTTGATTTCTCAAACAATATCCTCAACTGTTCCGTAAATACACTTGCTTGTCCAAAAAAGTGTATTTATGTAATGGCGGAGAAGGAGGGATTTGAACCCTCGCGCCAGTTTCCCGACCTACACCCTTAGCAGGGGCGCCTCTTCGGCCTCTTGAGTACTTCTCCATAAAAGAAAAGCATACAACAAGTTAAAATTGCTGCCGTTCTAAATAGCAATTAGCTTTGTATGCAGTACAAAATATAAAATTTTAAATGGAGGAGAGAGTGGGATTCGAACCCACGGACGGCGGAACCGTCACCGGTTTTCAAGACCGGCTCTTTCAACCACTCAGACATCTCTCCAGATGTTTGTTCATCAGCTCAACTGACAAAAATTATTATAGCAGAACATATACCTTTTGTCAACACTTTTTTTGAAAAAAATTAAACTTTTTTTAGTGAACTTTCAAAACCATAGGTTTTAAGCCGTTTTTATAACAAAAAACTGTCGATTTTTTTAATCGACAGTCAAAAATCACGCATTTTTATGAAAAACTTTTTTATAAAAAATCATACTGACACTGCAAGTTATAATTTCTGTAACCGGAAAAGTGAGCCATACATAATTAAGTCCTGCGAACGAAAATACCCAAGCAAGAGGAACAAGAAGTACAACTTGTCTTAGCACTGTTATAAAAATACTTTCCTTACCTTTTCCGATAGCCTGAAACAAAATAGGGAATGTAAGCGAGAGTGCGGCGGGTACGAAGCTTGCTCCGATTATTCGGAAAGCCACATTACCTATATTCAAAACTTCTGTATCATTTGAGAATATTCCGATTGACTGTTTGGGCAAAAGCACAAATATCGCCACTCCTAAAAGCATAAATGCGGCAGATACGGCAACAGTTTCCCAAAACACGCGTTTACATCTGTCTTTTCTGTTTATCGCATAATTAAAGCTCAATACAGGCACTATGCAGACGCCGAGAGCATTAAGCGGAATAAAGAAGAAACTTTGAAGTTTATAATAAATACCGAGCACGGTTACGGATGCATCAGAGAATGACGCAAGAAGTACGTTCAGTCCGAGAATATATACAGTCCACAATGCTTGCATAATAATATTCGGCAGTCCTGCTGCATATATTTGTTTTACATACGGCAAAAATATATTTAATTTCGGCGGCTTATAAAATCCTTTAATACCTGTTATGGCGGCGGCGAGCGACTGACCTATGACAGTTGCAATAGCCGCACCTGCGACACCCATCGGTTTAATTCCGAACATTCCGAAAATTAAAATAGGGTCGAGTACGATATTTGTCAATGCACCGACAATCTGAGCAATCATAGGTGTTTTCATATCTCCTTGTGACTGCAAAATCTTTGTCCAAGTGCTTTCAAGGAATATTCCCAAGCTGAAAATTCCGATTATTCTACCGTATGTAATAGTATACTCATGTACAATTTCAGATTCTGCCGAGATTAAGGCATACGGTTTTATGATGAAAAATGAAATTAAAGCGAATATGAACCAACTCACAACAGCCATAACAGTTCCTATTCCGGCGGTGTTAATCGCTTTGGAAGTTCGCTTTTGACCGTAAAACCGTGCCATAACGGTATTGACGCCGACACCTGTTCCGACTGCAACGGCACATATCAAAAGTTGCATAGGGTATATTACAGAAAGTGCCGTCAGTGCGTATCCTGAGAATTTACCGATGAAAAAACTGTCTACTATATTATATAAAGATTGAATAAGCTGTGCCAGCATAACGGGCGGCGCAAGCTTAAATAAAATTTTCATTGTTTTTTCAGTACCAAAATACTGATTATCCGAAGGTGCTTTACTCATACATATGCTCCTTTGCATATTTTTTGCATATCAAGTATAGCACCTTTCAAAGTGAATTGCAATAAAAAAGCACCGTACAAAGTTTAATTTATTCAGTGCTTTTTTATTTCAAATGAAATCTTCGATAACATCTCTTAAATGATGTAATGAAAGTTCGTTTTCATTACAAACATTCACAAATTCTTCGGCGTCATGCTTACATGGAAAAACATCTGAAACAAAAGTTATTAGTTCGTGAGCCTGTGTATTATAAGCACCTATCCCATAGGTGATGTATTCCCCCATACATAAATCACACATTTTTTCTTTAATCACTCCGTAGTTTACCATTTTATACATCTCCTTTTATCCTTTTGTATGATAAAATTATAGCATAAATAACCGTAGAAATATGAATTCATTGAAAATGAAGGTGTTTACGATGAATTTGACAAAAAATACATATTTGTGGTATAATTATGATAGAATAATTCCTTGTGAGGTGAACCCAAAAAGTGGATATTGCAGTTTGTGATGACAATCTAAGTGATAGGGAAATAATCCGTCAGCAACTAAGCATCTATTTCTCAGATAGATTTATTGAATACAATATTGATAGCTATGAAAACGGCGTTAATTTAATTTATTCGATAGAAGATGGGGAGTATTATGATATAATATTTCTTGATATGTATATGGATAAGTTAAATGGAATACAAGTTGCGGAAAAACTTAGAAATATGAATTATAAAGGTAAGATTATATTTCTTACCACAACGTCAAAATATGCGGTTAAAAGTTATGACGTTGAGGCGAGCGGCTATTTGGTTAAGCCGCACGATATAGATAAAATCAGCATGGTACTTGACAGAGTGCTGAGCAATTATGAAAATGTGCATACATACCAAATAAAAAAACGCAATTCCGTAATTCAAGTGTTATACAGTGAGATTGAATATATTGAGAGCAGTAATTCAAAATGTATTCTTCATCGCACAGACGGAAACGAGTACACAATATATAAGAAACTTAATGATATTGAGGAAGAAATAAATCATAGAGCGTTTTTGAGATGTCATCAGAGTTATCTTGTTAATATGAACAAGATAAAGAGTGTTGAAAATGATTTTACAATGAAATCGGGCGATGTTGTGCCTATAAGAACTCGAAATTTGAATGAAATTAAAAAAGAATACTATAATTATATTGAATACAGAGGTAATATTGCAGGAACAACCAAGAGACTGAAAGTTTTTTATGATAAAGTCGGAGGTGATTTTGAAGTAGTCAAAAGAAGACTCATTGATGAAAAATATGTTGTCCGCTTTGTACAGTGTTTCAAAAACGATACCGCTTTTAATGAATTGAAAAAGGCTTTGAATGAAGAATTGTATGAAAAAGCGTATCTTTGTGCTCATACTCTGAAAGGCTCGTCAGTAAGTCTTGATTTCGGAAAACTTTATAAGGCAAGTTCGGCTCTTACGGAAACTCTTTATAACATTAATCATAATGGAGAAGATTGTGATAAAATTTTGATTGATAAGCAATTTGGGGAAGTTGCAAAAGAATATAAAAATGTTATTAATAGTATGCAAATAATAGAAGAAGACTGACATTGTATTAAAATCTCGTTTAATGAACTCAATATAGTTCTGCATAAATATAGTTCTAAGAGGCTATATTTTGTTTTTGTACAAAAAAATATCCGAACCAAAGTTCGGATATTACAACTTGTGGTACGCGATCAGGGGTTCGAACCCTGGACACCCTGATTAAGAGTGGAACCAGATGTGTTTTATTTATTTTTATAGTGATTTATTTAAGACCTTTTAATCATGTAAAAATGGCATTACATAGCCATTTATTCATGTTTATACTGTATAAAAAGGGATTTTTGAAAAATACATAAATCATCTAAAAAATCCAAAGTGTTAGAAAAATGTTAGAAAGAAAAAATGTAGTCTGCTGACAATTCTAACTAGAAAATCTAAACGGTTTCTAGTTGGTAAATTAAATAAAGGTACACATATTTTTAACAATAAATATAATTCGATTTTTTAGAATATAAATTAAAATCATATAATTAAATAATACTTATTAAAGAGACTTGATTTTCAAAACTTTGAATTTCAAGTCTTTTTATTTGCAAAAATTTAAAAAGGAGGACTGACTATGCTGTGGAAAGGGACATAGAAGTAATTTTACACAGACAAACATCTAATCAAAAAAAGTAACAGAAGGGAGGAACTAATATGGATTTTGAACAGGAATTTGAAGTGATACCCGTAACAAGGGTAAAGATAACTGATACTGAGGCATATTCAAAGCATCCGTTCAGAGTGGTGCATAATAAAGCGCTTGAAATGCTTGCGGAGGATATAAAGGAGCATGGTCTGTTAAATCCAATTCTTGTGCGTGTATTAGGTTTTGGCGGCAGGTATGAAATTCTAAGCGGTCACAGACGAATGGAAGCGTTGAAGCTTAATGGTGAAACAGAGGCAGATGTACGCATTATTAAGTGTACTGACATAGAAGCGGCAAATATCGTTATAAAGTCTAATCTTCTGCAAAGGGATAAGATATTACCGTCAGAACGCGCAAAAGTATATATGCTTCGTAACGAATGTCTGAAAAAGGAGAAAGGCAATTTGTCCACCGGGTGGACAAAGCTGGATGAAAATGCGCAGAAAGCATTGGCTAAAGAATTTGACGTGTCCAAAAGCAATATATATGAGTATATTCGTCTAAACTATTTAATTGATGATTTACTCATTTTAGTGGACAGCGGAAAAATAAAAATTAAAATATCGGTCGCTTTATCATATTTTTCAAAGGAATGTCAAAGTATAATACATCAATATTTCTTTGTAGATAAAAAAGATATATTAAATAGCGAATATGTCAAGGAAATAAAGAAGTACAGAAATAATCTTACTATTGAAATTCTGGAAAAGATAACTGCAGAACTTGGCGAACCGAAACAGAAGTCCGAAAGATATGTTGATGCCTTTGTAAAGAAGTATGTTGGTAAGTTCCATAGTGAACAGGAAATGGCGGACGTGCTTGAAAAACTGCTCATAGGTTATCTTAAAGACAATAAGCTGCTTGATAAGAAAGGCGGTGGATAATGAATACACTATGCTTCTGGTCAGGAGGAAAAGATTCGACTGCCTCAATAATTCTCGCTCATATACATCATTTGCCGATTACGGAAATAGTTTTTTGCGAGGTTATGTTTGATAAAAGCAGGAATATATCGGGTGAAATACCTGAACATATTGATTTTATCAGAAATATCGCAATACCGATATTTGAAGAATGGGGGTATAAGATAAAAATACTTCATGCCGATTGTGACTATATGGATTTATTTTTTCATACCGTTACAAGGTCAAAGACAGAAGAAAACAACGGTAAACACAGCGGTTGGCTTATCGGCGGCAGATGTGCAGGGAATGACCGATTAAAGATGAAGCCTATAAGACAGTATCGTAAAAGTATTGAGGGTGAGTATATAGAGTATGTGGGAATAGCGGCAGACGAGCCTAAACGCTTGGAACGTCTGACAGATAACAAACGGTCTTTACTGTATGAATACCACTGTACTGAGGAAATGGCTTATGAATTATGTAAGAATTACGGACTGTTATCGCCGATATATAGCTTTACGCGGCGCAATGGGTGTTGGTTTTGTCCTAATCAATCATATAATGAGCTTGCACATTTGAAGTTTTTGCATCCCGAATTATGGGAGGAGCTGAAAGTATTATCGTGTGTGCCTGATTTGGTATCGCGCGGGTTCAGGTATGGTGTACCATTTGACGAGGTGGAGGAAAGAATAGATAAAATAATAACGGAAAATTGGGGGCTTTTACATACATAGCCCTTGTTTTTTTTGTACTCAAAATTAAAAAGTAAGTAAAGTGTGGTGAATTTTTATTGAAGCAAATTTATACATATTGTGATGAAAGCGGAGCGTCGCAGGTGCTTGAATTTTTGAAACATTCCGATGACAAGGTAAAAAAGAAATTCAAGTATCAGCTTAGTATGCTTGTAATGGAGAACAAAATACTTCGAGAGCCTCATGTAAAGCATTTTATCATAGAGCGTTACAGACAGTTTTATGAGTTTCGGATAAAGGTATCAAAAAAAATTGTGCGTATCATATTCTGTGAGAGGGACGATAATATCGTACTTCTTCACGCTTTTTACAAGCACGATAAGCGCGACACCGAAAAGGCTCTTGAAAATGCCCTGAAGGTATATGAAAGTCTGGAAAGCGACAGCCTGCTCCCGTTTCAGTATCTTAAAGAGGTGATGCTAGGATGATTAGTATCATAAGCGCGTTTGGAGGTCAGCATATTCAGGACGCACTGTATAAGGATATGCAAGGTCAGAATATGGTTTTTTCGTTAGAGGATTGCAGTAATGGTATCTCGCTGATTATGGCGGTTGAACAACACCCTGATGTTGACGTTATTGTAATCGGGCATACAGTGGTTAAGGATATAGAAACATATCTTTCACAAATACGGGAAATTACAAAGACAGCGCGTATTGTACTGCTCTTGAATGGCAAAAGACATCAGTATATACAAGAGCAGTATGAGGGATATAACCGACGATATAATGTTGAGGATATTATCTTTGAGGGTGACGGTATAGACAAATTAAAAATTCTGTCTATTATGAATAAGGGCAGGCTGACGGTTGAGCAGGAAATAAAAGAGGAAATACATGCTGAAAATCCGAGTCTGGCGGAAAAGCCTGTGGAGAAATCTAAAGAAAATTCCATCGAAAATCAGACGGGAAAATCTGATGTGGCTGAGTTTGATATAAAGCCGGAGGCAAAACCCAAAAGGGAAAAGCCTGAAAAACTCAAGAGAGAAAAGCCTAAGCGAGAAAAACCGCCTGTCATAGATATTAAGCCCAAAAAGAAAAAAGTATTACAGCATAAGTCAGCGGACAAATGCACAGTTATTTCTCTTTTTGGCACAACGCATGGCGCAGGCGTCACGAATATGACGGCGAGCCTTGCGGAATATCTGGTTATGAACGGTAAAAAGGTAATAGCCTTTAATCTTTCCGGCGGCGATGAGTTCAGGTATATAAACGGACAGGCGCAGTACAGAGATGTAAAATCATTTGACATATCTGAATTTGAAAAGGACTATGACGTTATTCTCATTGACCTTGGAACGCCATATAGAATAAGCAGCGGAGGAAAATATAACGGTTTTTCGGACGGGTATGATTACAGGAATATAGAATTTCTGAAAAAATCGTCCTTGCAGATTGTAATGTCGCTGTCGGACGCTTGGCATATAAAGAAATGCGAATACTTTTTAACAGATGAACAGTGGGCGGGGCAAATATCAAATTCATATATATTTCTGTTTGATACCGAGCCGCCTAAGTCATTGCAGAAATACGCGGTCAATATGTTTGACCGTAACAGTCAGAGCTTTGCAGAGGAAATTGCAAGGCTTTTTTTGACGGAATAAAAAATATAGTAGGAGTGATAAGATTTGAAAAAGTTATTGGAAAATAAGCTTGTAGTCGGCGGTGTGTGCATTGTCATAGCCGCTATTCTTGCGTTTCTGGTCTTACCGGGAATGTATAAGCAAAAGGAAAAGACGATATATATTTGCCGATTGCAGGCGGATATTACAGCAGGGACAAAGATTGAGGCACAAATGCTTAAACAAGTAGAGGTAGGCAGCTACGGTTTGCCTGAGTCGGTTGTCAAAAATCCCGATGAGCTTGTAGGCAAGTATGCAAAGGTAAGTATGACAACAGACGATTACTTGTACGCTTCAAAGTTTGCAGATTTCGTATCTGATGAACGCTTTGATAAGGCGGTATCAGAGGGAAAGCGCCTTATTGCCGTGAGTGTGCCGAGCAATGCCGCAAGTGTGGCAAATCAGCTAAAGGCAGGCGATAAGGTAACAGTTGCGTATTATGCTGATGATACGGTTATTATTGACGATACACTCAAAGGTATAGAGATTTACAGCGTGGAAAATGAGGACGCTCAAAATCTGGAGAATGTACAGGGGAGTGAGGATAAAGAGGACACAATCGCCGCTAACGTAACGCTTATAGCAACAGAAGAACAGGCGGCGAAGCTTATCAATGCCGAGTATTCGGGTAAGCTTCACATCATACTTGAAAGCAGAGGTGTGGCATAATGAACGCAAAAGTTATAGCGGTCTGGGGCGCGAACGGAAGCGGCAAGACCACAACAGCGGTTAATCTTGCGTTTTCGCTTTCACAGCGTAATTTCACGGTGGGACTCATTTCTTCAAATATATATTACGGAGAAATGCAGATGCTTTGCGGCTGTAATGTCCCTGACGACAGAGGAATATATCACGCGCTTATGGGCGGCGAAACAAAGAATATGCTTGTGCAGGCAGGAAAAACATCAGTATTTGTGCTGTCTGTTCCCGATAAGTTTGATGCTATGCAGCTTACTACCGTATCCGCAAAAAGCGTTAAGGATATGCTTGATGACGCGAATATGCGCTTTGATTATTTAGTTATTGACGGAAATACTGACTTAAATAATCCCATATCAAGCATAGGAATGACGGAGGCTGACAAGCTTCTTGTTGTTCACCGTCCGTCTGTAAAGGATTGTTTGTGGCATGACAGTATGAGAAATGTGTTTGATTTGCTTAATCTGTCATACAAGACAGCGCATATCTTAAACGCTCACGATAAGTCGTGCGATTTATCCGCGTATAAGTCAAGCATCGGTCTGACCTTTGACTTTGAGCTTGGATATGTGGAAAACGCAAATATCTATGCTAATACGGGACAGGCTATTGTATTCCACGATTTGAAGCAGGAACGTGAGTACATATCAGGCATGAAAGCGTTGACAAGCTCGGTAATATTGGGAGGGGGACAGTAATATGGACGTATTCAACATAAATGATTTAATATACAAGGTAAATATCAATACGACTTCTGACACTTCCAATCAACAGACTATGGAATATAAGGACGTGCTGGATAAGATACGGCATATCATATCCAAAAATCACTCGGCGGAGCTTATAGACGTTATATACTCACCGTCGGCAGGCGATAAGCTGAAAAATCTCATAATCCGTTATCTTAATCAGAATAAGATGTCGGTAGAGGAATGTAAAAACATTTCTATGCTTGCAGACAGGATATACGAGGACATGGCGGGCTTCGGTATTTTAACAAAATATCTTCAGAACGAGGAAGTAGAAGAGGTTAATATCAATGCTTGGAATTGTATCGAGGTTATCTATCCCGACAGAGTGGAATTGCTGGAGGAAACCTTTGTTTCGCCGGACGATTGTATGGATAAAATCAAGAAAATGGTATGGCTCGGCGGCTCTATCATTGACGGTTCCAATCCGAAAGTAGACAGCTATATAGGTGAGGGTGTAAGAATATCGGCGCTCATTCCGCCGTGTGTCGATAGTAAAACGGGCGGAGTGGCGTCTATAAGGCGGCAAAAGGAAAATGTCATAACACGCAGGCTGATGATTGAGTATGGCAGCGCAACACCGGAGGAGTTGGAGTTCTTGCCCGTGTGTATCAATAACGGTGTGTCGCTGGCGATTGCAGGAAGTACGGGCAGCGGTAAAACGACAGACCTTGCATATTTGATTTCGTGTCTGGACAAGAAAAAGAGAATATATACGATTGAGGATACAAGGGAACTGAATATAGCTCAGTATGAGAATGGAAGAATGACAAACAGAGTTGTTCAGACGCTCACAAAGGATGCGCCGAATCCGATTACAATGGACGATTTGTTAAAGGAAGCGTTAAGATTTCACCCGTATGCGATTATTCCCGCAGAAATGCGCGGCGCAGAAGCTATGACAGCGATTGAAGCAGGCAGAACAGGTCATGTTATCATATCCACGCTTCACGCTAATTCAGCGGTAGACGCGTATAACCGTATTCTTTCAATGTGTGTTGCAACGGGACTTCAATTATCGGAGAATAAAATCCTCGAGTTTATTCTGGAGGCTATTCCGATTGTTCTCTTTAAAAGACAGCTACCTGACGGGCGGCGTGTATATGATGAAATTTTTGAGGGTACAGGGATAAAGGGCGGTAAGGTCATCGGAAATACCCTGTATAAGTACGAGATTGAGAAAAATATATACGGAACTGACGGACAGATTGAAAAAGTAATCGGTCATCATAAGAAGGTCAGCAAGATGTCCGATGAGCTTTTGCACCGCTTACGCTATGGCGGCGCAAGCGAGGACGCTATAAAACAATTTATGTAATGGGAGGTTTTTGAGATTGCAAAATATAATATTGATTATGATATTCGCGCTCCTACTTACGGGCGCATTTTTATTTACCGGAATAAATCCGTTTAGAAGGAAGTCATATATTTCACTGTCTAAGCAGGTACAGGAGGAGAAATTCCGTAATGTTGACGAGCGGTTCAGCAGGCTGACATTAAAAGACCAAATTATTACAACGGTACAGAATACGGTAGCAATGGGAGGCAGTAATATGAAGATATTTGCCGCTATGCTTGCCGTATTCTGTGCGGCAGGGATAGGTATGGGAAAAATGCTTTTTACCGATACGGGACTCGCCTTAGTAACAGGGCTTGCTTTAATTCCCGTCCCTTACATATTCCTTAAAGTCAAGTCAAGATGGTATAAGCGTAATCAGGATGAGCTTCTTGAAAATACGCTGAGCCTTATAACTAACAGCTATATAAGCTGTAACGATATTATAAAGGCAGTAAATGAAAACCTGTCAAAGCTTGATGTTCAAAGACCGTTTGCTGAATTTATAACGGACGCAACGCTTATAGACAGTAATATCCGGCGCGGCTTGCGTCGTCTGGAACTGAAGCTCAACAACAAATACTTTTCGGAATGGATTGATATTCTGGTGTTATCGCAGGAAAAGTCGGGTGATATGAGGTTTATTCTTCCCGCTGTCATTGACGGTATGAATGACGCAAAGAAATTACAGATAGAGGCTGATACCGTAATGATGAATGTATGGAAGGAATACTTTATGTCTATCATCTTGGCATTTTCTATAATACCAATACTACGCTTTTCAAATGCTGAATGGTTTAATATTCTTATAAACACGTTTGTCGGAAAGCTGCTTATAGTTCTTATGCTTATATTAACAATAATATCAGCATTTTTGACGTTAAGAATAAACAAACCGCTGTAATGGAAAGGAGAATTTGATATGACAATAATAATAATCTTTATTTTAATTTCAGCGGGGATATTCAGCATTTTAAGCAGTGTGCTGAAGCTTCCGCCATACAGCGCCACGCAAAGGCTCAGAGGTGTTGCAGGTAAGACCAAAATGACGGAAACGCTCAATCAGCGTTTGCTTCTACCCGTCATGAAGCTTGTCGCTCCGTTTATCCGTCTTGATGATTTCAAGGAACGGAGAATGAAAATAAAGCTGGAGCGTGCAGGGATTATCTTTACACCGAAAGAATATTACGCTCGTGCTGTCGTAATGGCGGCGGGTACAGCTATTATAGGTACATTGGCAGCAGTTGCTATAATGCCGTCAATGGCTGTAGTGGTATGTATCTTAGCAGTAATAGTGTATTTTCACTTTTTCGGAGAGGTCAATGACCGCTTAAAGGAAAAAGATGAGCTTATAGAAAGCGAGCTGCCTAAGTTTATACGCGCTATTGTGCAGGGACTTAAAACAGAAAAAGACGTTATAAAGCTGTTGGAAAGCTACAGTACAATAGCAGGAAAAGGACTTCAATATGATATTGAGGTGCTTGTTCTTGATTTGAAATCAGGAAATTTTGAAAATGCCATGTTGGATTTTGACAAACGTGTGGGCAATGCCTATATGTCACGACTAACCAAAGCGCTTATAGCAGTAAACAGAGGTGATAATCAGGAGGCGGCGCTCAATCACTTGTTATCCGATATGTCGCTATTATCGCATGAAACAATGCAAAGAGAGTTAAATAAACGTCCGGGCAGAGTTAAGATGATGGTTATTCCTATCGTAGTTATCGGTATATTTACGCTGTTCTATGTAGTGGGAGTAAACCTCTTTAATTCTTTGGGCGGAATAATGTAAAAGAAAGGATTTGACAGAATGAATAAATTACTTGTAAAAACAAAGCTTGCAAAGGATAAGTTTATGAGAAATGCAAAGCGCGTTATTAAGAATACCGAAGGCGACCAGATTACGGGCTGGCTTATCGTTATACTTATTGTTGTTGTAGTCGGCGCGTTCTTCATGAAAAACTATCAGGACGCAATCGTGGAGGTCTGGGACGGAGTAATCGCTAAGATTAAATCGGCGTTCGGTATATAAAGCAATGAAAAAAGAAATACAGAAGAAAAGCAGGCGTTTGTCTGCTTTTCTTAAAGTAAAGAAAAAAGGCAGCGCGTATTATGAGCTTATCATCAAAACGCTTGTATTCATCACGCTGATTGCTACGGCTGTTTCATTTTTCAGTATATTTACCGTATATCTGAATTTGAATTATACCTGCAGACGCGTGGTGCGTGAGATAGAAATATCGGGACAGGTAACGTCAAATACAAATGCCTTGTTTGCTACGCTGAAAAATAACACGAACATAGGCGCGGGCGCGAATATGTCTGTAAGCGCAAGCTATTTCAATGCGGCTCAGAAAAAGATACAGCTACGCAACACGTTTGATGTGACTTGCACAACAAGCTATCGTTTTGACGTGTTTACTCCATTGGGACGCGATCCGATAGGCTTTACTATTCCAATGAAGGTCAGAATGACAGGAATGAGTGAGAAGTTTTGGAAATGATATATATTACATACATAGTTACATTCATAATTCTTGTATTCTATTCGGTATTGGATATTAAGTACAGGGAAATTCCCGCGTGGCTTTTGTATGCAGGGACAGTGGTTGTATTTGCTCTTGGTATTGCATCAAGAGTTATTATACAAGCGGATATTATCGGATATGTAATCATATCATCGGCAATCTACGGCGTTATATGTTTAATGGTAAAAATATTAAAGAAATGGGTGGGAGAAGCCGACTTTGATGTAATATTTGTGATATATCTTGCAATAGGCGCACGGAATATGTGTTTATTCTCATTTTCAATGTTTGTGCTTAGCGGAGTAATGTATGCGTGGCTTGCTGTGCGAAAATCTGACAGGGACAGGCGCCTGCCGCTTATCCCTGTTTTGACAGCCGCGTATGTAATGACTATAATCTTGGGAGGCGGTGTGTATTGATAAAATTAAAAGAAAAGCTTGCAAAAAAGAAAAAGGGCAGCGGTCTATTATTGGTTATGATACTTGTATTCTTTATGATAACCTTTATAGTAACGGTTGGCGAGTTTTACAGAGTTCATATTATGCAGCAGGAAATAGAAATGCACCTGCAAAGGACGGTAAACTGTGCTGTTGAGTATGCGATGGGCGATTCGTACAGACAGGATAAGATAGTAAATCTTAATGTCGGACTTGCAAAAAACAAGTTCTATAAATTTCTCGGCGATGATATGGGCTTAGACAGCTATAACCGAAAATATAGAGATGGGAAGTTTATATACAGGCTGAATTTCACCAGTGTAAACGGAACGAGCAATCCGGCAGTATTCACTGTGAAAGGGTACGCGACTGCAAGGAGTTTATTCTCATTTTTAATCGGAGAAATTGAGATACCATTCAATATATCTTCAACGAATTTTCGTATGGATTAAAACTGATTAAATTTTCGCATATCACCACTTTCGCAAGCTTGAAGTACCTGTGTACGACTGCGCCCGCTCACGCGGCAATCTGCAAAAATTTCTTTCAGTTTAAAAAATACGGAAGAACAAATTTAAAAAAAGTTTTGTACTAAAAATGCCGAAAAACCGCATAGGTATGCGATTTCATTTTTACGGAAGTACATTTTTGTAAATAGTTCTTGACATTGGTACTCAGTGCTGATATAAATAGAATACAAGCTTGTAACACTTATATTAAAAACGATTTGAAAAGGAGGAAAAGACAATGAAAAGGATTTTAACTTTATTGCTGACAATGATGATGCTTGCGATTTTAAGCACAAGCTATGCGGTGGCAGAAGAAACACCTGATATTACGGTAACGCTTGACGGAAATAAAATTGATTTCCCAGACGCAAAGCCGTATCTGTATAAAGACAGAACGCTTGTTCCTATACGCTTTATTAGTGAGGCTATGGGCGCTGATGTATCTTGGAACAGCGGAGAACAGGAAGTAACTATTGTAAAGGGTAAGGATACGATAATTACTCATATATTATCATCAAGGGCGACACTGAACGGTGTGTTATATACATTTGATGTGCCTGCAATGATAAAAGCAGACAGAACATTTGTACCGCTGAGGTTTGTTGCGGAAATGCTGAATTGTGATGTGGATTGGGACGAGAATACATATACTGTAACGATAACATCTCCGCTCGAACCTGTGGCATTTCCCGAACCCGAACTGACAGTACATTTTCCTGAAAATCCATACGAGGGTAAGTTGTTTTGGATAACGATGGATAATGTCAGAGATTATTCGGATTGTGATAATTACCAATTTAAGATTGATTTCATTACTCCGTCAGAGTTTAATATTTATGACGAAGATATGGGTGCAATACTTGGCTGGGAAACGCATAATCGTAATCAGTGGAGAAATGCAAAAAAGAATGGTGATGAAATATTTAGTGTAAGCGCAGAATACTATACCACAAGGGAAAACAAGACAACGTTTGAATTAAAGGACGGAATGCCTATGGAGTTTACATTAAGCGTTAAGCGTTTATGCAGCGGAGAGGTAAAGGAATATCACTATACGGAAACCTTTAAGTATCCGTATCCCGCAAAGGATTAAGGAGGTTTGATAAATGAATATACGAAAAGCTTTAACGGCTGTCGCAATGACAGCCGTTTTTCTATGCTCAAATATTGCAGTAAATGCAGATTACAGTGATGAATATGCAGATAAAGATTATCGCCATCAATCTGTATATAATTTATATGGCGAAGCTGTAAAAAAGCCAATAGCAAAGTTCCGTATTATCCGTATGCGAGACGGAGAGATAAAGGATATGCTTGAAAGCTATTCGGATAATGATTTGAGTACCGAGTTTCCTGCTATGCAGTGCTATGTGGGCGATACCATAGTATTTGAGGATTTAAGTGATCCAATGGACGGAAATGCTATCAAGGTTTGGGATTTTCAATACTACGGAGCTTTGGGCGACAGTTATCACGAGTATAATTACAATATACTTAATTCATCAAAGTTTGAATTAACCGAGCCGGGCGAAACAGCGTTTTTTCTATGCGTTAAAAGTGATGTTCCAACACAGGTAGGCTCGCTTGACCCTTGGTCCGACAACGGAAATCATCAGTCAATAGGCATAAACAGATGGTTCCCACAGGGAATGTATTGGTATTTTGCCACTGCAAGAGTAATTGTAAGCGCGTCACCTGAAGCAAAGGTGAATGTGAAGTATTGGGATGTTCCGCATAACAAAGTATTTTATGAAGAACAGCGCAGTTTGGGCGAAATGATAGGAGACCAGACGGTAAAGACCAATATCCATATCACTGATTGGGAGGGCTACGAATACAGCGGCTGGAATGTTCGACCTGAAGGACAGGATATTCAGTATTCGGGTACAGAGCGTGACGTCGGAATAGAGCTTGCTCCGTGGATGCCTGTTAAGGACTTGAACATTGAATACTATCCATATATTGATACCGAGCTTAGAGTTCGGTATTGGGACAGTGAAGCGGGACGCATTATGAGTGAGGAAACAATACCGGGTGAGCAGGTAGTGCGAGATAAGAAAACCACAATTACATATACTCCGCAGGATATTGAAGGGTATGACTATGGAGGCTGGAGCATACAGTTGCCGGATAGCAGTATTCCTGAAACGGGAGATAAAAAGCCTGTTTTAGTTGAGTTTGACGGTGCTAATCCGATAAAATATCTAAACATAAAGTGCTATCCTAAAGACGGTATTAAGCCACCGCCATCAACGGGCGGCACTGGCGGCGGAAGTGATATTATAAAGCCATCGGGAGTATGCGACGGTGAGATTGAATGGACGGAAACAGATTCGCATAGAGTCCGATACGGAAGTTACAGTGACGGTACTCCGAAATACAGGACGTGTTATCATACCTTTACATACAGGACAACTTTAAGTGCTGATGCAACGGTTACTCCGTCAACCTTTAAATCGGGCTACGGTTTTGAAACAAAGGTCAATTACAGTATAAAGACAAAGCTTATTGACAATGACGGTGATTATTGTTCAAGCTGGGGCAACAGCAGAAGCACCACGAGTAAAGTCAAAGACCCGACAAAGGCTACGGTATATATTCCGTGGAATGTGATAAACAGGCTTGGCACACAGTCAAAATCAATCGCTATGGAGAAAAGCGGAAAGGGCTTTCAGTTGCCGAAAAGTCCCATATCAGAAGCAGGCGCAAGAAAGATATATACAGATGTTGCGCTTGCAGGGACAAAGGAAGAGCCTGCAAGCCATAGCTTTGATATATATATTTCGGGCGGCGGTGTCGGCAATATAGAGTTCTGTAAGAAGTTATCCAAGACTATTACCATAAACGGCGATATGTATGAGGATGATTTTTCATCAATGAGTTAATGCTATTTACTATATTACTTTTGTATGCGGCATATACGGATTATACAAGACGCGAGATACCCAATAGCGTAATACTCAGTATGTATGCCTTATCGGTATTCAGTAATGCGTCTGTATTTGACAAGGTAACGGGATTGTTTCTCTTAACACTCCCGCTTTTTTTTGTTGCCTTGAAATATGACGGTATGAAGGGAGGTGATGTCAAATTCCTTTCGGCAGCCGGAGCGTATCTCGGACTTTATGAGCTTTCTTTAGTTCTTATCCCTACGACTGTAACGGCGGTTTTGTATGGATACATTAAGTCTGAGAAAAGCGTTCCGCTTGCCTTTGTATTCTGTATAGGGTACATCATTAAAGCCGTAATATTTTTGAAGGGAGGTTAGCGGATGAATAAAAAACTTAAAAGAATACTGAAAAACACCGTTCCGCTTGTCATCTACCTTGTCTTTTGCTTTGCCGTAAACGCATACGCGGAGGATATGTGGGAGGTCGCAAACCGCATTATTGTTGACGTATATAACAAGATTGCGGGTATCAGTACGGTTTTAGCCGCGCTTATGACGACGATATGTGTTGTCGGCATGAAGCTGTCTAATAATCAGCAGAAGGTAGACCAAAGTGTGGACTGGCTCAAACGTATCTGGATCGCGTGGGCGATTATCAATGGTATAGGCGCATTTTTAGCGTATGTCAGACCTCTTTTGGCAGGCTTGGCAACGATACAGTAAGTCAGTAGAAATAACTAAGGAAAGGAGTGATGCCATTGCTGGAACCAATAATGAAAGGCTTGATTGAATGGATATACGAAATGGTAGTCAGCATTATGGAATATGCGGCAAAGGAATTAGTCGGTGTTATGAGTATGGATATGTCATACTTTGAAAAAACTGCTCCCGTCATAAAGGATATTACAAATATTATTCTTGCACTCGGCTGGGGACTTTTAATAGCAAATATGGTGTTCCAGTCCTTAAAGGTTATGATGTCCGGCGCAGGCTTTGAGAGTGAAGACCCGAAGCACATATTTTGCAGAACATTCGTGTTTTCATTCCTATTGCTTGCGTCAAGACAGATTTGTAATATGGCTATGGGGATAACGGGTAAGGTTATCGAGCTTTTACAGATACCGCCCGAATTAAGCCTCGCCATACCCGACCAGAGTATGTTCAGTATCGGTTCGGGCGCAAAATGGCTGATAGTGATTGTGGTAGGCTTTATCCTCATATTTCAATATATTAAGTTGTTGTTTGAGATTGGAGAGAGGTATGTTGTAACATCTGTTTTGACTTTCTTTGCCCCGCTTGCGTTTGCAATGGGCGGAAGCAAGAATACAAACGATATTTTTCGTGGCTGGTGCAGGATGTACGGCTCTATGATGGTAATGATGATTATGAATATAGTGTTCTTGAAGCTGATATTGTCCGCAATGGATAATGTAACAAGCGGAAGTGTCCTTATATGGCTTGTCTTTGTCATAGCTTTAACAAGAGTGGCGCGGAAAATTGACAGCCATATCGGCAAAATCGGACTAAACCCTGCTCAAACAGGTAATGCAATGGGAAGCAGACTTCCGGGTATGATGACAATGGTAGCAGTTCGCACTATGGCGTCAACTATCGGCAGAAATATATCCGCGAACAGGGATACGGGCGCACGCTCATCAGGCGGACAAAGGCACAAATCATACGGACGGCATAACAGGAGCGGTGCAGGCAACAGCGGCAGTCATACAAATACCGAGCGTACAGCGGCGTCAATCGCAGGACGTACAGGCGGTTCTTCGTCAACAGTGAATATGTCAGCAGACGGAAACAGTACACCAACTCAACAACCGATAAATAAGTCGCAAACAAATCAGAATAATCAGTCCGCATTTAACCAGAACGCTCAGAACAAAGAAAAACCGCATAGATACGGTAAATACGGTCTTTCAACCTTTGAAACGGACGAAAGATATAACGAGTTCCCGAACGGTAATCCGGCGGTACACGCGGCAAGGTACGGAAAACCGAATCCGGCAGGCGATAAGAGCAGGGAAACATCAAGTCATACAAGTGATTTTAATGCGGAAAAGAGCGGTATGTCAGGTGCAGGGACAAAGAACAGACCGCCGATTGCAAGAAATCCCGCAATCGGTGTAAACGGAGGCGGAGTACATAACATCGGCGGTGTAAATACAGAGCGCAGTTCAAGCTCCGTCGTCGGCGTAACACAGGTACAGCAATCAACAGAAAGTCCGCAGACCAATATATCACAAGGCGGCGGTACGGACAGAAGCAGAAGCACATCGCATAACACAGAGAATATCCAAAACGGCGGTCAGACGGTAAATAACGCAGGAGGTCAGTCAAGTTCTGTTGTAAATACGCAGAAAAACAGCATGACAGGCGGTGTTAATAACAATTCGCATACCGATAATGTAAACCGTCAGCAGACAGTTAATAATCACAGGCAGATAAATCACGAATACAAAAACGGCAGATATAACCCTGCCGCTGTAAACAAGAAGCAGGACAGAACACTGTACCATAAGCAGACGACGATAAAGAAAATTGACTCTACCAATGAAATGAGATTACGGAAGAAACGGGGCGGTGATAATGGCAGAAAAACAAAATAACGCGGTAGCGACAGCGGGTAACATTGCTCATAAGCTTCACGGGACAGCGCAGATTGTGCGCGGTGCGGTTACAGCGGATTTCTTGGCAGTAGCAAGCGGAGCTACAAAGGTACTATCACCTAAAGTTATAGCAGGGATTATAGCGGCAATAATGCTCATAGTTATGATTCCGATATTGGTTATCTTTTCACTTCCGCAGGTGCTTTTTAATTGGGGAAGTCTGAAAGATACCGAGCTTATGGCAAGACACGAACACGCAAATTATCTTATGTCCTGTTATGATGATACCGATTTGAGCGAGGAGGACAAACTCTGGCTTATATCCATTGACGCTGTAAATAATAAGCAGGATATAATGAAAATGTCGCAAAGCTCTATTTCATCTGATAAAATGCAGGGCAAAACTCCAGACGAAGTAATGAACGAGTATGGCTTTGACGATGACCAAAAGAATTGGGTAACGCTTATGGTAAATACCATAAGACAGGCAAAGGCAAGCAATAACCCTGATTTGCCTATAATAGCAGGCGGCACGAATAACGGAATACCGTCGGAGGCATATAATGACGCCACCTTTGCGAAGCTTATAAATGAAGCGGAGAAATATCTCGGCTATCCGTATGTATTCGGCGGCTCATCACCGTCAACAAGCTTTGACTGTTCAGGCTTTGTCTGCTGGGTATATACGCACAGCGGAGTACATAACCTGCCGAGAACGACAGCGCAGGGGATATATAACCAGTGTACGAGGGTATCGGCAAGCGAAGCAAAGCCGGGAGATTTGGTGTTTTTTCAGGGAACGTACAATGCGGGCGAAACGGTAACGCATATCGGAATATATGTAGGGCAAAATCGAATGTTGCATTGCGGCTCACCTATTCAGTACACATCAATAGACACAAGCTATTGGCGCAGTCATTTTTATAGTTACGGGCGCCTTTAATTTAATGAAGGGAGGAAACAATATTGAACGATTTTTTAATTCCCGCTAATTTTGAGGACAGCGGCAAGATAATGGGCTTTTTTTCTACGCGAAATGTAGTGGAAGCGGTTATACTCGCGCTTCCCTTTGCCTTTATTGTCTTTAAGCTATGTCCCGTGGGACTTACATGGAAGATTATATTATCGTCCGTGTTCGTTATACCGATAGGCGGGCTTGCGCTTATGGGGATACGCGACGATCCGCTGAGTATATTTGTCCGTACTTGGTGGCAATGGCGGAAAAACAGAAAAATATTAGAGTATAGGGGTGAGGTTACTTGAAGCTAAAAGATATATTTTCAAAGGACCGGTCGCAGGAAATTGAATACTACGAGGGCAGCACGCAGAAGTGGCTGCCTGTAAAGGAATTTAAAGACGGTGTTATCGTAATGAAGGACGGGCGGTATGTCAAGGTGATAGAGGTTTTGCCTGTTAATTTCTATTTAAAATCGGAAACGGAGCAGCAGAATATAATCTACTACTACGCAAGCTATTTAAAGATTGCACCCGATAATATGCAGATACGGGTGCTGACGCAGAAAGCGGACATATCAACATACCTTGAACGTCTGGGCGGTTTTCTGGAAACGGAAAACAATGATGAGTGCAGGAATATGATAGCCGATGAAATGAGCTTTGTTGAGCAGTTGTCATATAACGTGGCGGTTAAAAAGCGGTTCTTCATAGCATTTGACTTCACACCGAAGGGCTTTGACAAGGCATATACTTTCGAGGACGCAAAACGCTATCTGGAGGATGAGGAGTACAAGGCAAGACGATATTTGGCGCAATGCGGTATGGAAGTTTTAGAGGTATCGGATAACGCATTTTTAACAGACTTATTCTTTGCAATGATAAACAAATACACAGCAAAATCCATGAAGCCGGGACAAATCGGCGGTATGTATGACGAGGTGCATACAATGGACACGAATACATTTTAATCTCTCTTGACTGAGGGATTTTTTTAATTAAATACAACGAGGAGCGTGAAAGAATGAAACGAATAATGTCAATACTGTTAGCTTTTGTAATGCTGTCATCAGCATTGGAAGCGTTTGCGGCTGTGTCATATAACGACGTCACAGACGAACACTGGGCGGCGGAATATATAGAACAGCTTACCGATAAGGGTATTCTGTTCGGAACGCCGGAGGGGAATATACTTCCCGAAAATAACATTACACGCGCTGAAATAGCGGCTATGATTTCAAGAACATATGATGAAGAATATGTTAATACGCTGTCCTTTAATGACATACAGGGACATTGGGCGCAGAAGGATATTGAAAGACTTGTTGATAAGGGGATAATCCTTACGGACGAGAGCGGCGAGGAATATATGCCCGACAAATATCTTACCCGTATTGAGATGATACGGTATGTATTAAGATGGCTTGACCTTGCAGGACAGGCTGAGCTTGAAACTAAATCCACTTCGTATGTGGACGATTATATGATTTCCGAATCGGATAAAGGGTACATAAATACAGCGAAAAAGTACGATATTATTTCCGGTTATCCTGATAATTCGGTCAGACCATACGGAAATATAACGCGCGGCGAGGTGTTTAAAATATTCTGTATAGCGTGGGATATTAAGACAAGCGGAATAAGCGCCACACCTGAACCTACGCAAAATCCATCGCCAAGCCCGACGCCGAGAGTAATACGCGGCGGAGGCGGAGGCTCGTCAAATAGAAAGGCAGAGGTTGAGTTTTCAATCCCCGACACAGCGCATACGGATACCGTGATTGAATTTACAACCGAAAATAAATATGTAAAATCAATAGAATGGATATTAAAGCGGTATTCGGACGAAGCACAGGAATATGAGCCTGTTTCGGTTGACGAATACATAGACGGAACGCTTACCGATAAGGGCGGCAGCTTCCGTATTAAGACAGCGGGCAAGTACCGTATTTGTGCATCAGCTTCAAATTCAAGAGGAATAAAATATGAGTATTCAAAGGATATAACGGTGTATGATACAACAAACGTAAATATCCAAATACCCGAATATACGCATACAGACACCCAAATAAATATATCCGCAAATACGGATAAAGAGCCTGCAGACGGTGCGGCTAAATGGAATGTTCTGTTTGAGGGTAAGCCGATAGAGAATATAGCCGAACATATAGACGGAAGCTTAGACGGGAATGATAACACCGTAATATTGAAAAAAAGCGGCAGCTATACATTTGAATATGAAATTACCGACACAGCAAACCGCAGTTTTAAGGATAGTAAAACGATAACCGTATATCCTGTGCCGGAACTGATTTTTGAAACGTCTGATACAGTGCATACGGACAATGTTTTCCCCGTAGCGCAGAAATCAGATTTAAGCGGTTATGATGTAAGCTGGTATCTTTCAAAGGATAACGGTGATCAGAAACCATATACCGAATATACAGGCTTTGTATTAAATGAGAATGGCGGGGATATTCAGCTAAGTGATTGCGGCAGCTATACCTTAATATTATCCGCTGTTGATACAACGGGCAGAAGCTTTGAATATTCAAAGAATATAAAGGTAATGCCTGTTACAAAGATGAGCTTTACAATGCAGGAGACAGCACATACAGATACAGATGTTAATATCACAGCGGAGTATGTAAATATTGACGCGGCGGACACAAGATGGAGCGTAGCAAAGGACGGCGTTGAAAAGGAATATACCGAATACGCTGACGGAATACTTAACGCTGACGGAGGCAGTATCCGTTTTAAGACAGACGGTGATTATACCGTAACGGCGAGGTTTACGGACAGCGCAGGCAGAGAATATACAGCATCTCGGACAATTAAGGTGTATAAAGTACCTGTTTTAAGCTACGGGGATAACGCTTTGCCCGAATACGCATATACGGACAGCGATATTCTCATTAAGCCTGATGTGCAAAATCTTGACAGCCTTAATATTGAATGGTATATAAATGACAAACCGTACAGTGAGTATGCCGACGGAAAACTCGATAACAGCGGCGGTACAATACGGTTTAAGAAAAAAGGTCATTATACCGTAACAGCAAGTATTACAGATGAAACGGGCAGAGAATACAGATATGACGCAAAGACCGATATTTATTCTGTGCCGCAGATAGGGTTTGAGGTTCCTGAAAATACGCATACTGACATAAATACTGAAATCAAGACGAATATCATAGAAGCTGACGGTTTGGATATTGTCTGGAAAATATCAAAGGACAATGGCGAATTTAAAGAGCTTGCAGATGGTACGATTCAGAACGAAGGCGGCACAATACGGTTTAAGGACAAGGGCAGTTATATACTGAAAGCGTCTGTAACGGACAGCTTTGGTCGTGTTTTTGAATACAGCTCGGAAATTATAAAGGTGTATCCTGTGCCGGAGGTTGACTTTTCAGCAGACAGCGGAGCGGAATATCCTTTGCCGCTGTACGGGTATAAGGATAAAAACATAACGGTTATTCCGAAAGTAAACGAGCTTGGAAGCCTTAAAATACAGTGGCTCATATCCAAAGACGGAAAAGCAGAAAAGGATTATAGCGCGTATGTTCAGGGGGCAATGACAAACGACGGGGGAAATATAACCTTTACCAATACAGGCGATTATACGCTTATTGCCAAAGTGACGGATGAAACGGGACGGGTATTTACATACTCGGAGGATATAATGATAAATGCCACTCCTGAAATTGATTTTACTGTTCCTGAATACGGATATGCAGGCGAAACAGTAAATATATCATCAGACAACAGCTATAAAAGTGAGTGGACAATTTCAAAGGATAGCGGAAAGTCTGAAAAGTACGGTAAATATGCAGACGGTACACTGACCGACAAGGGCGGCGCGGTAAGCTTTAAGGATAAAGGAGTATATAACATAACGCTGACTGTGACTGACCGTGCAGGGAAAACATATAGCTGCACTAAAAAGATACGGATTATTGTCCCGCCATTGATGCGTATAGAAATCCCTGAATACAGCTATACCGATACGGAGATAGCGGTGGTATCTGAAAATGAGAATATGTCAAATCTCAATGCCGAATGGTACATAAACGATAAACCGTATCAGACCTATGCAGCAGGAACGCTTGCGAATACAGGCGGTACGGTTAGATTCAGCAAAAGCGGCGCATATTCCGTAAAGGCGTTAGTTACAGACGAATACGGAAAGGAATATACATTTGCTTCAGAACCGATAACGATATATCCGTCACTGACGCCAAGCTTTGAAATGCCCGAATACACATATACCAATACAAATATTGATATATCCAACGTTTCAGGCACAGGCATTGTATGGACAATAAACGGCAAGGAATATACAAAGTATGCTGCAGGAAGCTTAACGGATAAGGGCGGCAGTATCAGCTTTAATAAGTCCGGCGATTATACTCTGGAAGCGGCTGTGACAGATGAAAAGGGCAGAAAATTCAAGTATGAAAAAAGCATATCGGTGTATGAAGTATCCCGTATTGAATTAGCTTTAAGTACAAATGAAGCATACACTGATGAAAAGGTTACAATCATAGCTGATACCGAAAATACAGGCGATATATCGTGGTATATATCCAAGGACGGCGCCCAAAAGCAGAATTATTTAAAACACGCAGGCGGTTCTCTGGGCAATTCCGGCGGTGAGCTTACGTTTAAGGAAACAGGCATTTACACGGTGTATGCTATAGCTTCAGATAAGACGGGCAGGACATATACAGAGCAGGCTGTGATAACGGTAACGGACGCGCCGGAAATGGAGCTTGATATAGACAAGGAAACCGTGTATATACAAGAAACTGTGCGCGTAAGCACAAGGCTTAGTAATATAGGCGACAGTGAAATTGCGTGGTATATTGAGAAAAACGGTGAGAAAAAACCGTATAATGACTATGTAACAGGCACGCTCAGTAATTACGGCGGCAATATATACTTTTCACAGGGCGGCGAGTACACGGTATATGCTGTTCTTACGGACAGGAAGGGCAATAAAAAAGAGAAATCGTGTAATATAACAATATACGGCAGACCGAGTATCAGCATAGATATATCCGAAACCGGATATGTTGGTATAGGCAATAAGGTTATTACGGAAGTAAGCGGCGGCGACTGGGATAAAATACAGTGGTACATATCCAAAAACGGCGCGGCAAAGAAAAACTATCTGGAATATGCTGACGGTGCGCTGACAAATGACGGCGGACAGATAACATTTAATCAGACAGGGACGTATATACTGTATGCGGAATTAACGGACAAGGCTGGCAATACTGCGATAACAAGTGAAAGTATAAATATATACAATATGCCTTCAGCGGATATTATTGTGCCGGAGATTACGCATACCGATACGCCTGTAACGGTTACGGCGGCGTTTAAGAACGCGCCTAATTCTGTGTCTTGGTACATCTCAAAGAATAACGGCAGCGAAGTGCTTTATACCAACTACTGCACAGGCTTGTTATCGAAAACGGGCGGACAGATAAGCTTTAAGAGCTACGGTACATACCGTCTTATTGCAAGAACAACGGACGCAGGCGGACAAAAGCGCGAGTTTACAACGCTTGTTAGGGTATATCCGAAGCCGAATTTGACAACCTCGCTTGCAAGGAATATGCACATAGACAGCAGCTACGGTGCAAGCTACAGCGTGTCAAAATGGGGTAATCAGAATATTGAGTGGAAGCTTGAAAAGGACGGAACGCCTGTTAATATGACCGACTATGGTACATTTAATTTTTCAAGCGGCAGTATATCGGCAGCGTTTAATGTTCTTGGCAGCTATGAGCTTATCGCATATATAGAGGACGAAACAGAAAAGGTATTCCGATATGCCATACCGATTGAGGTATATAACACAGCGCCGTATGTGAGCGGTGTGTCGGTAAATAAGACGCGCAGATACAGTAACGGGAAGTATTATACAACGCTGTCCCCGTCCGCTGTTGACCCTGACGGTGATATTATTATGGGATATGAGTATCAGAACAAGCCGTCCAATGATTATTATCCTATCGGCACAACGTATGTAAAGGTACGCGCAAAAGACCGGTACGGTAAATTTTCAGACTGGTACACGGTTGACGTAACAATAAGCAACAGTGCGCCGGAAGCGCCTACAATATACAGAGACCCCGACACTATAAGTATTGCACCCGGTTCAAGTATGACGCTGACCGCAACCTCAACCGATCCTGACGGTGACGCGGTGCATTTTGAATGGGAAGGCGTGACAGACGACGGGACGTACCCAATCGGAAAGCATATTATCAGATGCAGAGCTATTGATACGGCGGGGCTTAAATCGCCGGCGACAGCGGTAGTGTTCTTTGCCGCTGACGAAATGAGCGGCGGAGGTATGGAGCTTGTAGATGCGGAAAGCCGTATTGTTGAAGAGGGTATTGACGGCGCGACCATTTCAAAGTATGAGTTTGACGTACCAGCCGTGGACGGTCATAGCGGTAATGACTACGGACAGGTACGGGGCTTTAATGTTCATACGGGCGAATGGGAACTGATAGAGAAGCGCGATGTGAGTAATGGTATTACTATGACGGGTACTCTTGAACAGGGTAAGTACAGTAAGCTGGAGTTTTTCTATTATGCATCGCATTGTATGTATAATAAATGTAATATAACGTACAATGTAGAGTTCTATTTCCCTGCGGAATAAAAAGTATATTTGCTTTTTAGCGGTATTAGTGGTATAATATCATCTAAATGATTTTATACTGGCAGGTGGAAAAATGGAAAACACAGAACAGCGGAATGACCCGCTTATAGAATGTATGACGGAATTTGAGGAATGGGAGCAAAACGGCTGCATAAAAGCCGAGGAGATTATACGCAATTCCGATAATAAAACAGAATAAATAGTATATAAAGCAGTTTCAGAAATGAAGCTGCTTTATATACTAAATTTTTCAAAAAACAAATGCGACTAAAAAACAGTTGCATTTTTTGAAAATTGTGATATAATAATAGTATGAGGTGAATACTTTGGGTAAGAAAGAAAAACTAATTGCAAAATTAAAAAGCAATCCGAAAGATTTTACTTTTGATGAGATGAAAACCTTATTGGAAGCGCTGGGCTTTGTGATGTCTAATAAAGGCAAAACAAGCGGTTCAAGAGTAAAGTTTATGAAAGGCGATATTCCTGTTATTCTGCATAAACCGCATCCGAGAAAGGAATTATTAGAATATCAGATAAAGCAAATTACAGAAGTGTTAGAAAGGGAGGATTTAATATGAGTAATCTGTTAGAGTATAAAGATTATTTGGGAACGGTAGAATATTCTTCATCAGATAAGGTTCTGTACGGTAAAGTAATTGGGATTAACGGTCTTGTTTCGTATGAGGGTGACAGCATAGAAAGCTTGCAGGCTGATTTTGAAGAGGCGGTTGACGATTATCTTGAAATGTGCGCTGAACAAGGTGTTGAACCTCAAAAGACATATAAAGGGACTTTTAATGTGCGAATATCACCGATGCTCCATAAAAATCTTGCAGAATTTGCCGCGTCACATAACAAAACGCTGAACTCAACAGTAGAGGACGCTATCAGAGCATATGTAGAATAAGAATAATATAATATGATGAAATTGTCACTTTTAACAGTGGCAATTTTTTATTGCAATAAAATATATAATTAAGGAGGAAACAATGAGTAATAAGATAACAGATGAACAACTGCGGCAGACGCCGTTTGGACGCTTTGTAAATATACAGGAGGATACAGCGGACGAAACGGATAATATAGATGCCGATATACCGAGCTATGAGCCGAATGTTACGGTAAATACCGATATACAGGAGGATGACATCATAGCGCAGGAGGAAAAACCAAAAGGAAGTTTTTTCAGTAAAAGACCAAAACGCGAAAAGGTATTCACCGAGCCTGAGCCGGAGGTACAGCCGATATGGACGGGACAGACAACTGCTATTGATATAATAGCCCCGTCGTCGGTTGATAACGGAAGCCGTGACTATGTTGTAGTAGATGGGATTTATCACGCGTATTTATACATAGCCGGATATGGTTATCGTACAAGAAACGAAGCGGCGTGGCTGTCCTCGCTTGTGGAAGCAGGCGACAATATCGGCATATCATTTTCATTTAAGCGGATGCAGAGGGACAAGATTTTATCACGCATAGCGCAGAAAACAATGATAAACCGCAGTAAAATGCGTGAGGTAGCCGATACACGTTCCGACTTTGAGGAGCTGGACTCAGCGATAAGCAGCGGAATGTACTTAAAGGAAGGTATGAACCGAGCCAATCAGGACTTTTACTATATGTCCACTATCATAGAGGTGACAGCGGAAGATGAAGAAACCATTGAGCGTAATGTAAGCGACGTCATAACACTTTGCGCGTCAATGGATATGGTATGCAAGCGCGCCGACTATAAGCATGAGCAGGGGTTTTTGTCCGCATTGCCTACGGTATCGCTTGACGCTGACTTGGAACGGAAATCAAGACGAAATGTTTTGACCGATTCGCTTGCGGCGGCGTTCCCGTTTTCATCCTTGGAGGTATATGACCCCGAAGGTATTTTCTTAGGTTTAAATAAATACAACAATTCAGTAGCAATACTGGATTTTTTTGATGCAGATAAATATTCAAATGCAAATGCCTGTATTCTCGGAATGTCCGGCGCGGGCAAAACATTCTTAATGCAGCTCATAGCGCTGAGATTAAGACAGCAGGGAGTGCAGGTGTTTATCATAGCCCCGATTAAAGGACATGAGTTCGCTGAGGTGTGCGACAGGATAGGCGGTAAGTACATAAGAATTGCCCCGTCCTCGCAGGATTGTATCAATATTATGGAAATTCGTAAGAAAACGCTTAATACCGACTATGAAATACACGGTGATAAGCGTAACGATTCCATTTTAGCGGAGAAGATACAGAAGCTTATGATTTTCTTCTCGCTCATAAAGAATGACATCACGCAGAATGAGTTAAATCTCATAGACGGTGCGATTGTTCGTACATATAAGACATTCGGTATTACATACGATAACGAATCGCTGTTTGACAAAGACGGACGGTTTAAGAAAATGCCTACCTTAAAGGATTTATATAACGAATTGCTGTCAAAGGATAAGACAAAGGACTTGGCGCTGATGATAGAAAAGTTTGCGGTAGGCTCATTGTCGGCGTTTGGCGGCAGCACCAATGTGGACTTGGATAACAAATATATTGTGCTTGACATTTCGGAAATGAACGAGCATTTGAAGGCTTTGGGAATGTTTATCGCTCTTGACTTTGTATGGGACAAGGCAAAAGAAAGCCGCATTCAGAAAAAGGTCATATTTCTTGACGAGCTGTGGACGCTCATAGGCTCATCGGGCAACAGGCTTGCGGCGGATTATGTTCTGGAGATATTCAAGGTAATACGCGGTTACGGCGGAAGCGCGATAGCGGCGACGCAGGATATATCTGATTTCTTTGCTCTTGATGATGGAAAATACGGTAAGGCAATCATAAATAACTCCCGTATCAAATTTGTTCTCCAGCTTGAAGAGGACGAGGCGTTTACCGTTCAGAAGCATTTATCGTTGTCTGATGAGGAAGCCATGCAGGTTATACGCAATAACAGAGGCGAGGCGCTGCTGTGCGCTAACCGAAACAAGCTTGTTATTGACATTAAGGCGTCGCCGTATGTGTATGATTTAATTACTACAAAACGGTCTGATTTGGAGAAAAAGCGCAGGCGGAAATTGGAGGAACGAAAACAATATGATGACTAATATGGACACCTTAAAGAAAGAGCTGAAATATGTGCAGGAAACGCTGATACGGTCAATACAGGCAATATCAAGGGTAAGTATGTCAGAAAGCAAATCAGAACAGGTCATTGACAAAAGGCTCGGCGATATTCTTGATACGGTGGAATCGGCGTGTGTTACTGCAAGATGCGTTATTGACAGATACCGTATTATGAAGCCTTTTTCGGAAAATGGGAAGAAAGAAAAAATAATCTCAAAGGTTGCGGGTGAGATAGAGGTTACAGCGGAGGGCTGGCTGCATATAAAGCTTAATACACTGCTCCCGAATTGCAGATATAAGACGAACAGCTATATACAGGATACGCTGACGCGGTTATTAGAAGAATGCGACAAGCCCCTGCCGATGTTCGACAAGGCATTTTTGGCGATTGTGGAATATTGTGATTATGACAACAGGGAGGTATACGATCAAGACAATAAGTCGTGGAAGATGATACCGAACGCAATCAAGGGTAGAGTGGTTAAGGACGACGAACAGTTCAGGCTTGACATTGGGTTATTCTCTAAAATATCCGACACTCCCGCCTGTCATATATATGTTATTCCGCAGACGCAGTTGAGCGAATTTATGAATTATTTGTCGAATGATTTGCTGTAAAATGTGGTGGGGGCAGGTGCATTTTTGAATTTTGGTTAGTGGCGTACCCTCGTCATACCATATATATAAATGCACCTGCCCTTATATGCGTTAAGAAAGCGTCATTACAGGATTTAACGGCAGCAGACATCATGTGCAGAAAAAAATTCTGCACCGTAGTAAGGAGGGAAGTGCAAAAATGATTTTAGATAGTCAGGAATTGGAGTTTTTAAAACTATGTGCATTAGCCAGATATATGCCGTGCGGACTTGCAGGGATATTTGAAATGCAGATATTAAAAAGCGAGGTATCGGGCAGGTTGGCAAAAAGCGGATACTTGAAATATGTAAACGGAGGGTGTAAATTCAGCAGATTGACAAGACGGGGCAGGGATATATTATTAAGGGCAGGCTATGAATTTCCTGACGATGCAAGACCGCATAAGAAAGGAAATACATTTAACAGACGTGTTATAAATGCGAAACTAAATGCAATGCTTTATGGGGCTGGTATAAATATCTATGCAGGGACAGTGCAGGGACTAAGCAGGGAGGATTGTATCTACATACCAAGCCTGACTATACGCTCGGAAATGAAAAGCAAGGTTCTTGCAGGGACAGTATTTTACGGGATACTCCGTATAGGTGATACGGCGTATGTTCTGTACTATACAGACGATATAGCGGACGGTGCATTTCCTGATTTTGAACAACAGACATTCCTTAGTATGATTTCACATATAGAAAATATAAAAAATGTGGCGATAATAATCGCGGCGGAAACTGTGGAGGGACTTATAGGGTATCTTATGCCGGAGAAAAAGCCTGAAATCACACGGGGCATTGTTCCGTTCTCGGAGCTTATGGAAAGATGGCAGTATGATTTCTATTTACTGCCTATGGATAAGGACGGAATAATGCAGATAAAGCTTATGTGTATAGATAATTATAAAAAGGATATAGCGGCAATGTTTGGTGACACGGACAATGTACCTGTAAAGCTGAGCCGATTTGATGCGGTCTGTGGAGGGAAAGCGTGTATAACAGCTATGGACACAAATATTACAAGAGTAAGGTACTCGCTGGAGCAGTCTTTGTTAAGCGGAATTATTCCAAATATTATATGTCTTGCGCATCAGAAAGCAATATATCAGCACATGGCGGTGTATCTTGAATATCCTAACCAGATGAAATTTACCGTTGTACGTCATAATACAATGACGGATATGTTTCCGCAATTACGGATGGGGGAAACGAAAATAGAGCCTGCGCGTACAAAGGACGGTGAGTATTTAATAATATGAAAAAGCTTATAAAACTTATAAAGACGCTGTACAATGAGAATGTACGGCATTTTGTATATAAAATAAAAGAGCATTGGATTATATATTCCGTAATGGCTTTAACGGGACTGTATCTATATGGTATGGTAGTTGCGTCATTCAGAGGCGCATTGTATAACTTTATGACAAATACGGATGGAAAGATGTTTACGCTAAATCCTATTAAATGTATTGGCGCAGTATTCACTCCGCAGGGGTTAGGTATAGCTTTTTTTATCCTCATAATGTATTTGCTTATAAAACAGAATTGGTTACAGTACATAACGGGTGTTAAGATAAAAAAAGACGAGCGTAATTTCTATACGGTTAATGAGGGTACACACGGTACTTCGGGCTGGATGGATAGAAAAGATATGAAGAAAACTTTTCTGATAGGCACGGCTGATTCTGTGGAGGGAGCAATACTCGGTAAGCTTGCAAGACGCGGATTTTATGAATATCTTGGCTTAAATGCTGATAATGGCTTGAATAAACACATAATGATATACGGTGCGTCCGGCTCGGGTAAGTCAAGGGGGTTTATAAAGCCGTTTATATTAAAGACAGCAAAGCTAATGCAAAGTATGATAATAGTTGACCCAAAAGCGGAAATGGCTGAACAGATGGCTGAATATTTAAAAGAAGAAGGCTATGTTGTAAAGATGTTTAACCTTTTGGATATGGAAAATTCGGACGCATGGAACTGTCTCGGCGAAATAGACGGTGATATTGATATGGTGCAGTCGGTTGCGGAGGTTATAATCCGCAACACCTCTGAGGAGGGACAAAAAGCTGATTTCTGGGATAAAGCGGAAAAGAATTTACTTGTTGCCCTTATCCATTACGTTTATACATCTTAGGACCTTCTATAGTTATCTGGTCATTCTCATTACCATCAAATATCTTAACTTCATCGCCAAATATTCCCATACCATCTGGCTGCATTCTGACTATATGAAGAACACTCTTATATCCTATACGGCTCTTTGCAACACCTGCAACAAGATAAGCCTTTCCATCATCATCCCAGAATGGGCATGGATCTATCCATCCAGCTCCTGGTCTAATATTAACAGGTTTACTCCACTCTCCCCATGGATCCTTTGTTGTTGTCATATAGATACCTTCATCTGGCATAGGAAAACATACATAGTATGTACCTTCATGATATCTTATAGATGGTGCCCATACACCACATCCATGAATCGGATTATTATATCTGAACTCTGGCACATGCTTTAAACAATAATTAATCACTTTCCAATTAACAAGATCTTTGGAATGAAGTACAGGGAGTGCCGGAGAATTAGAAAAGCTTGAAGCAATCATAAAATAATCTTCCCCAACTCTTATAGCATCCGGATCAGAATAATCTGCATAAAGAACCGGATTTCTGTAATTACCATTCTGTAAATCTGCTACCCACATAAAATACCTCCATACAGATCAGGTGGTCTCTTTTTCCTGTATCCACCTGTTGATTTTATTATCAGCATATGCACAAAATCTGTATTTTATACAGGCATCCCTTTTAGCAAAATATCATATGCAACCCTTCATAACAAAAA
>ERZ837487.789-NODE-789-length-43511-cov-11.538015_pt1 | contig 43511 bp, 37 predicted proteins | sample MGYA00519911_ERZ837487 | MGnify/ENA primary metagenome ERZ837487 (study PRJEB31850, sample SAMEA3708818) | human gut metagenome | biome: human gut; feature: human-associated habitat; material: faeces | place: China | collected 2014 ... | reverse complement strand
CCGCACATTTTGATTGATGTGTCAACTATAATTTATAAATTTTTGTTAGAGGTTTACCTCTTAGTGAACCAATAAGCTTAACTAAGTGACATTGCTTCAGTACACTATTTTTGAAATTTCCAAAATAGAGCGATTCTAAAAAGTAAGTTTTCTCTGGGAGTAAACTGCTTTTTTATATCCAAAATAGAAAATCTCCGTAAACCCTTTATCCATGCAGTTTTGCCGCTATTTTGTACATTTCCTAAATTTTTTCCAAAATCAAAAATAGACCGTCAAATCTTACCTCAAATTTTCTCCAATTTTCCAAAATGAATTTTTCCAATATCGCCCCATTTTGGCTGTAAAATTTTTGACAGCCAGCAGGGTATGTGTCGCAAAAGTTGGTGCTGGCATCAAAAAAGAGCCTCCTCTCAGGGAAGCTCTTGGGGAAATATCTTTTGCTGTAATGTTTCTCCACGAGGAGAGTTTCGGCAGCTCTACAAGTTTAGTGCCTTATAAATAGCATCAACGTTGTAATCCGGACTAAAGTTCGGGGCTACATCCATAATTTTCTGAATCAAAGGCACGTCCTGTTCGATAAGATCATCTGCAATTTCCTCTGCTGAAGAAAACTTCTGCATCTTGGCGCAAACCTGCTTAATCAACTGCAGCATTCTACCTTTTTTGATGCCTATTTCAACACCTTCCTCATGTGCCTGATTTCTCATAATTTCCATTTCACGACACATAATCGCCACTCCTCTCTCATCTTCCTTAAAATACCGGACGCGTTCTGCAAGGACCTTGTTATGCATATCCTTTGCGTTTGTGCAGCTGAAATCATGCATGGTATCTTTATAAAGCTGTCCAAAAATCGTTACACCGTCAGTATGGAATATGTTTCCAGGCGGCATTTTTGCGGATAACACTTTTTGGTCATCGGAGCACAAAAAGCCTCTCAAGACGCAAAGCGCCCATCCGCCTAACTCACGACTGAAGTCACGAGAATGCGGCGGATGGATTTTTCAATATGGCGCAGGCGCGCTCCTATCCCCGGTGCTATTCTCCATACATTTCGTCCTTTGGCGCAGGCCGCCCATCATGATGTGGGTAGAAAAATGCCCGGGATTTTCCATGCTCCCGGGCATTTTTTGCGATTATTCGATTTTCGTGGTCTCGACCTTCATACCATTGACAGTCAGTTCCCCTTCCACTGGGATTACGATGCAGTTGCGGCCATCGATCTTTCTAACTTCCGGAGTTCCGGTCTCATTCGTTTTCACCTTGACGGTCACGGTCGGAGTCTTTAATTCCAACGTCCTTGTGTCAGAGAGATTCTCGTAACATAACTTTTCCCCTTCGTCCAGGACACCATGTGCAGCATGGTTGAATTCCGCATCGGAAATTGGCTGTCCGGTTGCACGTTCCAAAAGATCCTTTAGTTTTTCTTTGTCTAACTCCGCCTCTTCCGCGCGTTCCATGTCCGCACGCTCCTCGATTGTCTGGTCGATCTGTTCTTTCACGGCCATTGCCATGCTGTAATCGAGTTCTCCCTGGAACAGGTTTTCGGCGATTTTGCAGACTGCGTCCTTCTGCTCTTCTGCCGCCATTGGAAGTCCGCTTCCGGTGAAATTTAAGACAGCCTGGTCGCCAAGGCTTTTGACACTGCGGTTATAAAACAGCATTTCATGGATATCCGCCGAACGATCATTGAAAGCCGGGAATAAAAAGCCGTAATCCGGTTTATGCGCGGTCCAATTGCGCACCATGCTTTCAAAGGTGCCGCATTCCTCCGAGTATCCAAGACCCGGTTCTGTAAGGCTGACCGGGCAGACTGCGCACAGAATATGCGAAAAGACTTCCTCGGAGGCGTCTTCCATCTCAAGGTCGTCACTGGTTTTCCCAGGTACGTCGTAACGGTTGTGAGCCAGGAAGATCACAAAATTTTCATGTGTTTCGATAGCGCCGGTGATCCGGTCATAAAACTCATTCAGTTTATCATCATCCTTACAGCCGTCCGTTACAAGTTCATACAGTAATTCCTGCAGCTCCTGCTGTTCCTTGGATAAGGGGACATTAAATAAGGTCTTCCCAATGGAACCGGACAATGTCTTTTTAAACACATCCAGGTATTTGAAAAAATCCTCTTCCTGCAAAGACTGAAAAGCCGTTTTAAATGTTGCGCGCTCCCGATCCTCACCATGGACGTAACAGCCGCAAAGCATGGTAAAGGAATTGCTTTCCGGGCGCAGTGTTTTCTTGATCTCCGCAATCTCTTTCTTAACCATCATCATTCTCCTTTTCGTAATTAGTACTCTTTTTGTGGGTATGTGGCATGAGAATCCGACCACCACTTTTCTAATGGGTGCCAGCCGACTTCGGTCCTGCCTCATTCTCAGTATGGCGCGGATATCGGCGATATTCTTTTGCGGATAACACTTTTTGGCAGAAATCCGCAAAAAAGGAACGCACTCTCGCACGTTCCTTATGAAACACTCGTCTTATTTCGACTGCATAGTGTGAACCAAGCCATCTGGTTTCACCCAGGCACCGTCCCGGTTGACATGATATCCGTCCGGAGTGACCGTATCAGAAAGCATGTACCCATTGCCACCAAAGTAATAGCATTCGGCTACCCCGTCACGGTTGCCATCCAGCCAGCGCCAGCAGTTAACCGGGTAACTCATACCGTCGTCATTCTTCCACCACCAGCCATTTGCATCGTTCTGCCAGCCGTATATAAAGGAGGAAACAGACAGTCCGGTACCGGAATCCGTATCGGACGTTGCTCCACCCTCTTCTTTTTTCGTCACACCAGGACCGGTTGCTGAAGTATCCTTATTTCCCTTGGTATCATTAAAAGTTGCGCGGGAACTGGAAATCCATGTGCTTTCCGAATAATCCGACCACGCGGAATCGCCGGAAGATTTTCCAGCAAGAGCTCTGACGCGGAATGAATAATCGCCTTCCGATGTCATCTTCTTTTTGAAGTTGTATTTATTCTTTTTGACTTTCACTTCTGCTATCTTACTTCTGGAGTCGGAGTCCTCGGATTCTTTGTAAAGATACACTTCATACTGCTTCGCACCTTCTACTTCATCCCAGATGGCGATGCATTCGTTGTCATCATCCCAGCCGGTATTATCTGGTACATCCAGTCTTGCCGCCGCATAAACAGCCATCGGTTCCCCGCAGAATACGGCCGGTGCCGCACCCAGGGATAATGCCATAGCTGCTAAAATCAAACTTGCATGTTTACGCATTTTCTTATTTCCTCCTACAGACCAACTTTAAATTCATCACGGCCGGTACCATTTGCCACGTAATAGGCGACATTCTCTTCCGGTTTGATATACAGCTCCAGTGTTTTTAAGACGCCGTTTTCCTTTTCAAACAATGCCTTATAATGCGCCTTTGCGGACTCAGCTACATCATTGACTAAAATCTGGCGCCCGCCAAATTCAACGAAGATCTTTTCCTCCTTCTTGGCTACTTTTGCAGGTTTCTTTACCTCCTGTCCAGTCTTTTCTGCATCCGTGGCCGGTACTGTCATTCTCTCCGTTTTTTTCTCTTCCATTCCTTTCAGATTTCCCCTGACGTTTACCTCCGGTTTTGTGTGGTTTGTACTCGTTCTCATCGCGAAAACTCCTTTCAAAAATTATATTCAGTATCAGTATGGCATAATTTTCCAAAACACTGTTTTGCGGATAACACTTTTTGGTCAAAAAAAGACGGACAGAAGTAAAATCTGTCCGTCCACCATAATATGTTCTAACTTAATATGTTCTAATTCTACGGCTTCGCCGGATCCTTCTCACTTCCTAAAAGCGGATAATTTGGATGTGCGCTGATATCGTAACAATCATCGTATAACGGCTGATATCCAGTGATCATACAAATCACCTTTCCTGGCTTCATCCGACGCACTTTACCCATGTTCAAGAGATTACGGAGTATCTGAAGTAGGTCACAAAACAGTCTAAACGGACTCACTTCATCCACAATAGACTTGGTAGTGTTTCTACTTACGATTGTCGCCTTACTGATCAACCGCACGATCTCTCGGTGTACTTCCGTCTCGGCTGCCCCGAGATATGCGAATGTCATGCAATTCCCCACGATGATTTCCCAGTCTTCCGGATACAATGTTTTCATCTGCGCCAGTGAATTAACGCAGAGCATGACAGACAAACCGTACTTATGCATGGTGGGCAATTTCATCTGAAATCTCGGCAACACTCCAAGACTCGCAAAATCATCCATGACGAATCTTACCTGTCGCGGCAACGGAAAGCAGTTTATCTCAGCGGCGTATTTATACAACCTGGCCATCATCTGAGTATAGATCATATTAATAAGCATAGTATCGTCATCGTTCGCGGACGGAATGAGAAAAGTAGCGGTGTCCTCCACGCTCATCATTTCAATCTCCATCTGATCGTCCTTTGTTAGAGTCTGAATATCTTCACGAGCAAAAACCGCCAGACGCACGGCTGCCATGATCAACACGGACAATGCAGTTCTTTCGCTTTCCTGCTTGAAAACGTGATACCGCGCCGTGAAGCTGTCTTCTTTCGCTGCATCTTTCGCTTCACCGAACAGTTTATCCAGTGCTTCAAGACCCTGCTCGTCTGTTTTTGCGTCGTTCAGTAATTTGAGCACGGTAGCGAAATTCTGATCTTCTTTTGGACGACACTGGACCACGTAAAGGATCAAGGCTTCCAGGATTGCCCTTTCAGCCTTTTCCCAAAATAAGTCTGCTGTTTGTTTCCGCTTTGCGGAGGCGCAGTTAAAAATACACTGGACGAGCAGACTCGCATCCTCTTCGTCCCTTACATAATGAAGTGGATTATACTGATTGGAATGTTCTATGTCAGACAGGTTCAGGACGCGCACCTGGTAGTACTTCTTGCGGAAAAAGGATGCGTTGCGATTAAAATACTCTCCATCACGATCCAGAATTACGTAGGAGCCAAAAGCCTGAAGCAAATTCGGCTGAATAATTTCGCGTGACTTTCCGATACCGCCAATAACCAAAACGTTATTATTTCCCATGTGACCAAATCCAACGCGGCCATGCTGCGACAGGATGATATTTTTCTGCTTATCCATATCTGCTTTGCCGATTGGATAAGTCTGTGTTTTTGCATGATTTAACGAAATATTTTTCCGCATTATTGTTTCTTTTTGAGGAACCCGTAAGAGTGTCAGTTCCATCCTCCTTTCCTGTTTTGTATCGTTCGTCCGTACCATTGCTGTTTCACTGTGTTTCTCGGACAGGTTTGCAACCAATGCCATAAAGGCAGGAATACCGCATTCTGGCATTGATGGAAAATCGTTTGCAACCAGCCTGCACATTGATATACCGCTGTCCGGATCTGTTTCAGCATGATCTACGTCAAACATCGGCAGTCGAATGAAATACGGACTGGTGATCTGATTCTTAAGCTCCAGGGACCCCAAAAGAGGATGGCTGCCGCCCGTCCGCAGCTTATGGTTATCATACCAGTAATATTCCATCAACACATTTTCGTAACGCTCTTCTTCATAATTCGGTGCGATGTAGCCCTTTTCCCAAAATCGTTACATCTTCAGTATGTCATATGTTTCCATTTCCATCTTTTTTTTGCGGATAACATTTTTTGGTCAAATCGAGTAGGAGGCTAACCATTAGTTGATTAGCCGACCTCTCACACCACCGTGCGTACCGTTCGGTACACGGCGGTTCATTCAACTTAACATTTAACAAACCTCTCGGTATAGTAGTCATACATTGAGACCAAGCCAAATGAGGCTAGTCTCTTATTGGTAATTACATAGTTTAGCGCACCTTCACTTAATCGAGCTACCCGTGCACCACTGTATGCTATTGCATAAGCCCTCTTACTATACATTCCTAACTTCATTAGGTTTTGCGCACGATTTTGTGGGGTTTTCCAATGCACCCAGATACACATACGCAATCTTCTACGAATTAGCGCATCCATATCTTTGCATAACCACTTCATATAACCGATTCCGAAATAATTGATCCATCCACGGGTTAGTTGGTTAAGCTTTTCAATCTTATAGCGATTGCTGACACTCCAGTTTCTTCTCGTGAGCCATTTCATTTTCGTTTTGAGCTTAGCTATTGATTTTGCATGTGGTCTTGCCTTGTATTGTTGTGCTTGCATGTCGAAAAAGAATCCAAAACCAAGATATTTAAGTCCATCTGGTCTGTCTACTTTGCTTTTAGTCATGTTGACCTTAAGTCCTAGTTTCTCTTCAATAAATCGTGAGATATTCCTCATAACTCGATTGGCAGACATTTCACTTCTGACCATAATGATACAGTCGTCTGCGTAACGTACAAAGTTTAGCCCTCTGGTCTCCATTTCCATATCTAGTTCATTCAGCATAATATTCGCCAGAAGAGGCGAAAGGTTTCCACCTTGTGGTGTTCCCACTATAGAATCCTCATACTCATCGTCAATCATGATTCCACTGACAAGATATTTTCTAACGATAGAGATGACGTCTCCATCTTTGATAGTTCTACCGATAATGGTCATAAGTTTGTCATGATTCACTGTGTCAAAGAACTTTTCCAAGTCAATGTCTACAATCCAATCATTGCCATCATTCATCATGTCTAACGCTGTTAGGATTGCTTGCTGTGCACATCTATTTGGTCTAAATCCATAACTGTGGGCATGGAATTGTTCCTCGTAGATTGGTGTAAGTACCTGTGCAATGGCCTGTTGTACAAATCTGTCTGTTACTGTTGGTACTCCTAGGTTTCTGACACCTCCATCAGGCTTTGGTATCTCCACTCTTCGTACTGGCTGAGGCTTATACTTTCTTGTCCTCAACTGTTCCTTGATGATTTCGCCGTTCTTTACAAGGTGTTCTTTAAGTTCTGTGTATTTCATTCCGTCCACACCCTCTGCACCTTTATTTCGTACGACTTGCAGATATGCTCTGTTGAGGTTATCGCTAGAAAGTATCTGCTCCATTAGACTACTTGTGTTCATGCGTTCTTTCCTTTCCGTCTCGCTTGATTTGACCACCTTTTACCCGATTGGTTACGGCAGATGTTGCCATTTCTGCAATACGAGATATACTCAAACTTATTGATTGTTCGCCCCTTCGCTCCATTTCCATTACAGAAACTTCTTCACTACTATGGGTTCTGCTGACTTCTCACAGTTCGTTGTTACTAGGCAAATGAAACCTCTGTGAGACCTCCACGCTTAAGGTGCACGCTCTTTCTCCTCATAAATCCGCCGCATTTACTCTGCTTCTACAAATGTGGTAGTTATTAGACTTTGCTGTCTTTCGCCAGCTTATCTCTCGAAGCCTAGCCTCATATGCGATTTCTGTCCGTCGGACCAAGGATTTGCCTACAGCTTCCTTCAGATTCCACCTCACGATGGACACCCTTGCTGTTCAGCTATACATTTCCCACTACCTGGGCATGTTCAGGACTTTCACCTGCGAGAGCGCGCCCATGGCGCGCAAACAAAAAGACAGACAGAAATAAATCTGTCCGTCCTTTACGATTCTATGGCTTTGTCGGATTTTCCATACTTCCCCAAAGCGTATAATTTGGATGCGTACTGATATCGTAACAGTCATCGTATAATGGCTGATGTCCCATTACCATGCAAACTGCCTTGCCCGGTTCCATCCGGCGCACTTCATCCACACTCAGAAAATTGCGGTTTGCGTTTTTAAGGGGGCATGGATTCGACCCAGCGATGTCATCCGCAATGGACTGAATGATATTTTTACTTGCAATTGTCATTTTGCCGACCATCCTCACGACTTCCTGATGTACTTCTGCCTCGTCTGCCCCGAGATATACGAATGCCATACAGCTTCTCATGATGGTTTCCCAATCTTCCGGATACAATGTTTTTATCTGCGCCAGTGAATGAACGCAAAGCATGCCGGACAAACCGTACTTACGCATGGTGGCCAATTTTATCTGAAATCTCGGCAACGCTCCAAAACTCGCAAAATCATCCATGACGAATCTTACCTGTCGCGGCAGCGGAAAGCAGTTTGTTTCAGCAGCGTATTTATACAACCTGTCCATCATCTGAGTATAGATCATATTGATAAGCATGGCATCGTCATCATTCGCGGACGGAATGAGAAAAGTGACCGTATCCTCCTCGCTCATCATTTCGATCTCCATCTGGTCGTCCTTTGTCAGAGTCTGAATATCTTTACGGGCAAAAACGGCCAGACGCACAGCTGCCGCGGTCAGTATGGACATTGCAGTTTTTTTGCCTGCCTGTTTGAAGACGTGATACCGCACCGTGAAGCTGTCTTCTTTCGCTATATTTTTCGCTTCGCCAAACAGTTTATCCAGTGCGTCAAGACCCTGCTCGCCCGTTTTCGCGTCATTCAGTAATTTGAGCACGGCAGCAAAATTCCGCTCTTCTTTCGGACAGCACTGGACCATATAAAGGATCAAGGCTTCCAGGATTGCCCTTTCAGTCTTTTCCCAGAATGAGTCTATTGTTTGGTCCCGATTTGCGGAGGTGCAGTTAAAAATACACTGGACGAGCAGACTCGCATCCTCTTCGTCCCTTACATAATGAAGCGGATTATACTGATCGGAATGTCCTGCATCAGACAGGTTCAGGACGCGCACCTGGTAGCCCTTCTTACGGAAAAAGGATGCGTTGCGATTAAAATACTCTCCACCACGATCCAGAATTACGTAAGAACCAAAAGCCTGAAGCAAATTCGGCTGAATGATTTCGCGTGACTTTCCGATACCACCAATAACCAAAACGTTATTATTTCCCATTTGACCGAATCCCACGCAGTTATGCTGCGACAAGATGATGTTTTTCTGTTCATCCTTATCGGCTTCGCCGATTGGATAAGTCTGCGTTTCTACATGATTTAACGGAATATTTTTCTGCATGATTGTGTCTTTTTGAGGAACCCACAAGAGTGTCGGTTCCATCCTCCTTTCCTGTTTTGCGTCGTTTGTCTGCGCCATTGCTGTGTCACTGTACTTCCTTGATAAGCCTTCAACCCATGTCATAAAGGCACGAATGCTGCATTCTGGCATTGATGGAAAATCATTCGCAACCAACCTACACATTAATATACCGTTGTCCAGATCTGTTTCGACAGGATCTACGTCAAACATCGGCAGTCGAATGAAATACGGGCTGGCGATCTGATTCTTTTTGAAATACACTATCGCATTCCCAAGCTCCAGAGACCCCAAAAAAGGATGTCCGCCGCCCGGTTGCCACTTATTGCTGTTATACCGGTAATATTCTACCAGCACATTTTCGTAATGCTCTTTTTCATGTTCCTTGAACAACTTATATAACTCCGTGACATAGTCACCAGCGTGCTCCAGATCCTCTTGATTCCATAAGCGGGCAATGGCACGATTGACGATCTGTTTCACGCAGTAAATGTGCCAGGAACGGTCCGGCTCCACATGGGAATCGTAAAACCACGTGGACAGCGCATTCAACCAGTAATCCTCGCCCATGCCATAAGGCTCCTGCTCTTTCATAAAATGCTTATATGCCTGCAGGAAGGCAAGCTTGTTCCCAGCACTCTCATTCTGGACGTACGGTACATAATCCAGCGCCTCCCGCTCCCCGTACAGGGTTTTTGCCTGCAGGTAATCGAGATATTCCGGTTTAGGGAACATCTGCGACTTTTCCCGATACCCAAACAGGGCTCTCGGGATCCGCTCCAGTTCCTCATATAATGTCGTCCGGTCAAACCACGGTTCATTGTAACCCTCACGAGTTTTCGGAGCTACGCGCCACGGATTTTCCGTTCCTTCATTCAGCTTTGTTTCTGCATCTTGCTCTGTCGCGTCCTTTTCTACCGCATACCCCCGTTCGTCCGCCGCTGCCAGATAAGTCCGCTCCAGCCTGCCCATGCTTTCCTTTGTGATGTTGGGTTCCAGAATAGACTGAATTTTGCCAAATGCCGCTTCTGGTGGAAGCACATTCCCGGAAACATAGCGCCGTACGGTACTGTCATTGACCGGATATCCGCATGCATCCATTTCTTTATGGAGGGTTGCCGCCGTTGCGATCCCGGATTCGGCAAGACATACCTTCAATGCGTCAGAAAATTTTTTTCTGTAATCGGTAGTTTTCTCTGTTTTGTCTGTCATGATCATTCTCCTTTCTTCTTGTTTTTTCTGCCGATGTCAAAAGCATAGCAGAAAAACCGCGTGCATAGCATGGTGCATGCACGTGCGAGGTAATTATGCGCGTGCACGCTCCGTTTTCTTCAGTATGCTACATGCCGCATACTCTTCCGTGCACGCGTGCGATAGGTATAAAAAAATAAGGACTACCATACCTGGCAGCCCTTATAACATCCTGTTAATTTTGTTAATTTTCCCCATACGGACTTAAGATGATTCGTCCGCTTTTTCTTGTTTCCTGCAAATCGATCACGCGTTGGTTAGAAGATCCGCGAAACCGGAGGGTAATATCCTTTTTTGCCTCAACAAATCTCCCATCCACAAGGACATCCGCAAGCGCAAGGATATGGTCTGTGTCCTTACTGTGGCATCTGGAATTGCCAGGATCGGTCAGTTCTTCATACGTGTATCCGGAATAAATCCAGATAGTTTTTTTCGGAAGTTCCTTTCTAATCCGCTCCATGAACGGCAGTAACACCGACTGATTTGCCACTTCCATTGGCTCGCCTCCGAGAAACGTGAACCCGTCGATATAGGACGGTTGACTTTCAAGGAGTAATTGGTCTTCGACAGCCTTCATAAAAGGCTTTCCGTAATTAAAATCCCATGCAATCTCGTTGAAGCATCCCGGACAGTGATGCGTACAGCCAGATACGAACAGGCTCGTACGGCATCCGGGACCATTTGCGATATCACACCGAAAGATCTGTGCGTAGTTCATATTTTTCTCCTTTGTATGCTTTGTATGATTTAGAAAGACCGGAATTTGCCCGGTCTATCCTTCGCTAATTGATTAAGACCCAGTGCTCAAAGGCAACTTCTCCTATCATCATCTGTTTTGTACAATTATGACGTATATCAACTGTATCATTGGCTGCTTTCCAAATTGTTGAAGTATATCAACTGTATCATTGGTTGTTTCCCAAATTGTTGAAGTATATCAACTGTATTATTGTTATATCAACTGAGTCATTGTATTATTGCACATTTCTTTGATGACATATGAGAACTGTATAATTGTTATAAGAACTGAATCATTGCGCATTTACACTTTGTTCTATCTGTTATATAACAGATGCAATAGTTACATGCTCCACACGGTCACGTATCTCCTGCGTCCTTCCTTGATTCCAGAACTGTGTCCCGATATACCCGCAGGTACGACGCGCAACGGACATCTTGGACTGGTCGCGGTTGCCGCAGTTCGGGCACTCCCAGACCAGCTTTCCGCTGTCATCTGTTACGATTCTGATCTCACCGTCATAGCCGCAGCATTCACAGTAATCGCTCTTGGTGTTCAATTCTGCATACATGATGTTATTGTAGATATGCTTCATGATCGCAAGGACTGCCGGGATATTCTGCTGCATGTTCGGCACTTCCACGTAACTGATCGCGCCACCCGGAGAAAGCTTCTGAAACTCTGATTCAAAGCTTAACTTCGTAAAGGCATCGATCTTCTCGCGTACATTGACATGATAGCTGTTTGTGATATAGTTGTGGTCCGTCACACCTTCGATGGTACCGAAACGCTTCTGTAAGCATTTTGCAAATTTGTACGTTGTGGATTCCAGCGGCGTTCCATATACAGAATAACCGATATTTTCCGCTGCACGCCACTCAGCACACTTATCATTTAATTTCTGCATCACGGCCAGCGCGAATGGCTTCGCCTCCTCGTCTGTATGGCTCTTTCCGGTCATATAAAGGCACATCTCGTAAAGGCCGGCGTAACCAAGTGAGATCGTTGAATATCCGCCATACAGCAGCTTATCAATCTTTTCCCCCTTTTCCAGTCTCGCGAGAGCGCCGTTCTGCCAGAGGATCGGAGCAACATCGGATGACGTTCCGAGTAATCGTTCATGGCGGCAGCGTAATGCCTTGTGACATAATTCCAGGCGTTCCTCAAGAATCTTCCAGAATTTGTCCATGTCTTTTTCGGAACTTAACGCAACATCCACCAGATTGATGGTTACCACGCCCTGATTAAAGCGCCCATAAAACTTTCTGCTTCCATCCGCGTTGCGAACATCGTCTTCTGCAGTCAGGAAAGAACGGCATCCCATACAGGTATACACACACCCCTTCTTTAATTCCCGCATGATCTTTGCGGAAATGTAGTCCGGGACCATCCGTTTTGCGGTACAACGCGCCGCCTGTTCGGTCAGATACCAGTATTTGGACCCTTCCGTAATATTATCCTCGTCCAGAACATAAATCAGCTTTGGGAACGCCGGAGTAACCCAGACTCCCTTCTCATTTTTCACGCCCTGGTAACGCTGCTTTAAGACCTCTTCGATCAGCATGGCCATATCGTCCCTTGCTCTTCCCTCCGGTACCTCGTCCAAATACATGAACATGGTCACGAATGGCGCCTGCCCATTACAGGTCATCAGGGTGATCAGCTGGTACTGGATCGTCTGGATACCGCGGGTGATCTCGTCTTTCAAGCGGAAATCCGTCACGGTATTCACCTGGGATTCGTCCATAACCACACCGGCTGCCTCATTTTCCTGCTCGATCTGCTTTCTGATACGTGAACGCGAGACTTCCACAAACGGTACCAGATGCGCTAATGAGAAGGACTGTCCGCCATACTGGTTGGATGCCACCTGCGCAATAATCTGCGTGGTGATATTACAGGCCGTATAAAAACTATGCGGCTTCTCGATCATGGTGCCGGAAATGACAGTGCCATTCTGGAGCATATCTTCCAGGTTCACCAGGTCGCAGTTGTGTTCTTTCTGCGCAAAGTAATCGGAATCATGGAAATGAATAATTCCAACCCGGTGCGCTTCCACAATCTCTTTCGGAAGCAGGATACGGTCCGTTAAATCCCGGCTCACTTCTCCTGCCATATAATCACGCTGGGTAGAGTTGATGATCGGGTTCTTATTGGAATTCTCCTGTTTAGCCTCTTCATTCTCACAGTTGATAAGACTTAAGATCTTATCGTCCGTGGTATTCGCGTGTCTGATCAGTTCGCGCTTTTCGCGGTACTTCTGGTAGCTCATCGCAACAACGGGCGCATGCTTCATCAGGGCATATACCACAAGGTCCTGAATTTCCTCCACATTGGAGGTACTCGGGCGTTCCTTAAGCTCGTCTTCCACGTCAAGAGCGATCGCCTCGATGTAGATGTCCTTCATGCGGCTTGGTTCCGCAACGGAAAGATTCGCCTTGGTGATTGCGTTGACAATCTTATTACGGTCGAATTCGGCCTCTGCACCATTTCTCTTAATGATTTTCATATGTACTCCTTTCTGGGCCATGCCCAATACCTTGTATTTGTTTTGCTTTCAGTATGGGGATGACGCGCTGTGATTTTAATGCAAAATAAGGGCGGCGTTTTTGCGCCGCCCTGTGAAGTTATGCCGTAATGTCCATAAACTGTTTGTCCACAAACATGTTGAACAAGACCACGGCTCTTTTCTTCGCCTTATCCGTAGATCCCGCTACCTTGATCGGGTCAATGGCATATTTCGATGCCATACGGAACTTTTCCCGGTATGCCGTTGACAGACGCTTCCAGTGCATGGTGGTATCACTCTGCAACAGCATGTGATACGCATCCTTCAGGGAACGCGGTGTGACGGATTTTTCGATCGCAAGCTTTTCGATCATTTCATCCACCAGACTGAGGTCCTGAACATAATATTGCTCCGCTTTGGAAGGCGTACTCTCTTCATGTTTCTGGGCTGCGTCCTGCAAAACGGTATGCAGACAGCTGCTTAACAGCCCGCGGTGCTGCGGACCAGTTAATTCCAGAAAATAAGCGAGCCTTAACGTGGATTTTGCACGGTCCCCGTTCTCCTGGATGTACTCCTTTTCTACCTGTTCCCAAACGATCCCATACTGATTTCTCATACGGGTATACGCCTTGGACAACATCGCTCTTCTTTCCGCGTCCATTTTATTAGTGATTCCAAATTCCAGTAAAAGTGCATGAATCTGGTCGCTATAAACGCGGAAACTCATAAAGTCTGAATCTTGTCCTTCTTCTGGGATGGTGGACGGCACTTTCTCAGAGACAGGTGTTTCCTGTGCGCTTATGTCAGGACCAGTTTCCATGTCCGGCGCTTCGTCTGGAATGCCAGATCCGGCGTCAATATCCGGTGTTTCTTCCGTGGTTTCGCGTTTTTCGAGAGCCTCCGTATCCAGACTGCCCCTCGCTGTAACCTTACGATTTGACACGCTCTGAAGTTTTTTCTCAAGGAGCGCCTTCTTGTCCGTTTCCTGAATTTGTTCCCCGCGGTTTAATATCTTTGCGGTCGCCGTTGAAACGCTTCCTGCATTGACTGGATTGGAGTCTTGCACCATGGAACAGATTGCATCCTGAATGTTCATGATAGCCTGTCCCTGTATCATGAGATTCTGGGATAATAAGTTGACCGCCTGCGTGAGCAGCTTGTTCTGTTCCCGGATTGCCATATATAGCCCCGCCACGTTCTCTGCGCGCTTCAAGTCAGATATTTCTAATGCCTGCACTCCATGCGAAATGCATTCGATCAGTGGCGTCAGATCAAGTGCAGGCGCCGGAACGCACATAGCGGTAGGATCCTGTGCCCCATCCGTCTGTGTTCCCTGTTCCTGTACGGCCGCTTCTTCCTCCTGTGCTGAACCGGCATGGAAATAACTCTGGATAAATTCTTTCAGCTCCTTTTCCCGTCGTGGCTGCAGCTTTTTCGCCTGCAATGCTGCATGGAATGCCGATTCCACATACAGGCTGACCGGAAAAACCGGGTTACCCGTACGCTTGCAGCCTGGATTTTCATCCCACAACTCCCGTAAGCATGCGGTTCGCATATAAGATGCGTCCTGCTTGGCGCAGACCTTTACGAGGTCTCTGACCTGACGGCTTAAGCATTTTTCCATCTCTGCGCTCCGGACAACCGGTTCTCCCTGAAACGTCCACGGATATAAAAGCGTACCGTGAATCATCAGGTCGTGTTTAGGTTCCGGAGTCTCCTTTTTTACCGGTTTTGACACATTTTTTGGAACCGACTGTTGCTTTGCATCCGGCAAACCGGATACCTGCATCTTAGCCTGCTTCATCCAGTCCATATAATACGAATTGTGGTATATGGTCCATTGTGATGTGTCTAACTGATGCGCTATGTCCATAACCGACGGAAGCTTTCCGTCATGTTCCTGTTGGAATTTCTTTGCCGCAGCGATCATCATATCGCCCTGTTCTTTTTTGTCTTTTGTTTTAGCGATCATTTCTGCTTCCTCCTTATATTCCTTATAATTCAACGTTCGCTAACAGTATGGCGAACGCAAAGGGAAAAGGCAGCCCAAAATACAGTGCATGCCAGGACCCACCACTTATGCATGGCAGAAAAACAAACGCTCAAAAACAGGAAAAATGACCAAAAATCGTTATCCGCAAAAAAAGCCATGGAAAATTTGCGACATACTGGTAGAAATAGCTGCAAGAAAAAACTTGTCTTATGCAGCCGCACGTACAAAAAGGAGAAAATGATGGAGTTAAACGAATTAGGATTGACGGAACGGCAATGCAGTTCCTTAAACAAAAGAAAGATCACTTCCGTGGAAGCTATGCTCAGAAAACAGCCGAACCACTACTGGGATTTTACCAACACTTACGCACTGGATATCCAGAACGAACAGACATGTGCCATCCTGCAGCGCCGCGCCCCGTTCGCGGTTATAGGAACCTGCCTGTCCTGCCAGACGGAGCAGCGGAACCACACCATGATGCTAAAACTGAAAATTGAGGACGAACAGACAAAACAGAAAGATAGCACCGGACAGGTGCTGCAAGCCAATATTCTTGGACTGGACGCGTTCAAATACAGGCTGTTGGAAGATTTGGACGATAATCCGATGACAAGGAAACTCATCATACCAAATGCGCTGATGTTCTACGAGAACTCTGCAGATATGCAGGTTTCCGCAAAATGCGCAAAAGCCATCGCAGCCTTAAACCAGGAAGAACCCCCAGCTGCGCAGGCACTTGGATCGCTCCGTGTTTTCGGGAAGGACGCATGTTCCTCCATGGGCGAAGCTGCCTTACGGGAAACCTGCGGACCAGAGGTATGGGAAGCGATCGGATCTGCTTTTTGCGGTGCTGACATGCGTGAACTTCAAAAACGGTGCGCCAAATGGTATCTGAGAGGGCTCCGGTTAGACCTTGCAATCCGACGGATCTTACTGGAATGCCTGACGGTTTCATCCATGCTGGTCGGAAAGAGGGTGATTGTTGGAGGGTTTATCACCTACAATGAAGCGTACCGTACATTTTCCGTCTTAAACCCACCGGTATTCTCCTGGAATATAGAGCGCTATCACACATTTTACGTCCAGCATGGGCAGATCAAATCCTTCACTGCAGAGGACTACCGAAACGCTCTGGATCTGGCGCTGCAAAAAATCAGTTCCTTTGATATCATGCCGCCGGACCTGCTGCAAAAAGCAGGCCTTCCGTCTTTTTTGCAGTCCGCGCGCATGATGCACCATCCGCAGTCCTGGCGGGACGTGCAGACGGCGAAAAAGCGTGCCGTCTTTGACGACTTAATGTACCTTGCGGTCAAGCTTCAGCTCAACCATGCCGGCTCCGACTCGGAACACGGCGCGGTGTGTAACGATTTAACATTACAACAGGCTTATCTGGTATCTCTCCCATATGCCCTGACCAATGGACAGAAGCAGGCGATTGATACCGTCTCGGCACAGATGGCCGGAGGACGGCGGGTAAACTGCCTCATTCAGGGAGATGTCGGAACCGGTAAAACCTGCGTCGCGTTTGCCCTGCTCCTTCAAGCTGCGGGAAGTGGCTACCAGGGAGCCCTCGCCGTACCATACACAACTCTTGCGTGGCAGCACTACCGCGACCTTTCCGAAATTGCCAAAAACGCCGGGTTAAAGATCGCTTTCCTGACCAGTGAGACAAAAGCAGCGGAAAAGCGGAAGATGTTAGCCGGAATTGCAAGCGGAGAAATCTCCCTGATCGTTGGCACACACAGTATCTTTGCGGAGCCGGTACAGTATCACAACCTCGGCCTTGTTGTCATTGATGAGGAGCATAAGTTCGGCGTCGTACACCGGGGCAATTTTATGGAAAAGGGCGTCCCAGGATGCCACAAGATCACCATGTCCGCAACGCCGATCCCAAAATCCCTGGCTGATACCGTCTACGGGGAGGATTCCGGCATCATCACTATTACCGATAAACCTGCAGAACGGCTTCCGGTGAAAACCGCAATTACACAGGATGATGCAAAAGCGGCAAGACACATGATTGGGGAGATTCAAAAAGGCCATCAGGCGTACATCGTGTGCCCAGCCATTGATAAAAATGATAAGGCTGCCCAAGCATATTCCATTGAAGAAAAGGAACGCGTCTACCGGTCTTATTTTGACCAAGAACGCATCACAATGGCTGTGCTGACCGGCAAGATGAAAGCAGCCGAAAAAACAGAGCTGATGCAGAAATTCGCGGAAGGACAAATCGACGTACTGATGGCGACCACCGTCATCGAGGTTGGCATGAACGTACCGAATGCGACGGTGATCACAATTACCGGTGCGGACCGTTTCGGTTTTTCCACCCTGCATCAGCTCCGCGGGCGCGTTGGGCGCGGCCGGGACCAGGCGTACTGCATCTTACAGACAGAAGCGCCAAATGAGAAACTGGAATTTCTCCGTTCGACAACGGACGGATTCCTGATAGCCGAAAAAGACCTGGAGCTTCGCGGCCCGGGAACGTTATTCGGTGACCGCCAGACTGGCAACAACTATTTCATTGACCTGATGCTCGCCTACCCCAATATGTTCCAGTGGATCAAAAAAGAAGCAAAGCATCTTTGTGAGACGCAGACTGGGAAAGACATCGTACGAAGATACGAAGAGCTCTTCCTGTCGGAAGAAAAACGATGAAAAATATCCATATTGGATACACTGGTCAAGACCCTTCCACGGCCTGCTCACCGATCGCATTAAAAAACAGCCACTTCCACACTTTCGGAAATGGCTGTTATCTTTTTGAAATGTTGCTTTTTATGTTTTGCGGTAGGGTGTTCCCCGGGAACACCCCTGTGATTGTTCGTTCGTAATGCTTTCCGGCAGTGCTAAATACATCTGCCAAAACTCAATTGTTCTTACATCTTATTTTAATGCAGTTTCCGTCACACCAGCTTCTTTTAATCTGGCAAGCGTCTCTTCATCCGTATGTGTCAGAATATCCGCATACTCCTTGACCGTCTCCTGGCCGGCTTTTTTTAAGAGTGCAACAGAATCCTCACCGATCTTATCAGCCGTACGGAGTGTGATGATTGCCTCATAAGGACGTACCATATGGTTATCATGGACTACGTAAGGCAGGTATTCATACATTTTTTCTTCTTCGAACTGATCAAATGGCAGCTCCGCCCCGGCGATCGTACCGTTTGCAACCCTGTCCGGGATATCTACATAAGGGCCAAATTCGTAATGCACATTTTTCTTTTTATAATATGCGTCACTCTCATCAAATCCAAGTCCAAGAATTATCTTTTCGGAGACAGGATCTGCCGTCACCAAAAACGTCTGGTAAAATCCATCCTCTACAAAAAACAATCCTATTCCGCCGATTCCGGATTTTTCCGTATCCGCAAGTACCTGGTCCGCCTTTGAAGATACCACCCACTTGGCAAAATCGGCATGGTTCTTAAAAGCGCAGGCTTTCAGGGTATCTTCTACTTTCGTACAACCGGCATCCATTAACGCGTCTGTGGACACGAATAAGAGATCTGCGGCCTGCGTTTCGCCGTCTAAGGATGTGATCATATCTGAATTTTTCCCAAGCTGACCATATTCATATAGATCAACTTCCAGCTTCCCATCTGACATGTCCGCCACACGGTCGGCAAAATTCTGTGCGATCTGATAAAGGACACTACCCTCCATTGCATCCGTCGATAAGGACAGATGCAGTGTTTTTACTTCGCTCCCATCCGTGGTTTCCGTTGTATCCACCTTAGGTACGAGGAACTTTGGACCAAGTACCTTCCATCCGGCGAACAAGAGACCGCCAGCAGCCAGCAAGGCAATACCTCCCATGATCAGCTTCTTTCCTGTTTTCTTTTCCATAAGTTTTCTCCCTTTCCTTATACCGCCCAACGCATTTCGCTCATTTCCACCAGATCCAGGTAGTCATGGTTCTGGTCAAATCCGAGGTCCGCAAGGGTTTTTGCCTGTGTCCGCGTGATATACATGCGTGATGCCAGGATCGCGCTGCGTAATTTTTCTGCAGGGCCAAATGGATCCTTTGTGACCTTGACCCAGCCGTGCTGTTCCAAAAGCAATTCCGGATTCCGCATCGGACGATCAGCCTGAACACCGAACGTTCCAGCCAGCTTTTTCGCCAGGTCGAAATGTCCGTGATAATCACATGGAAATGTCTGTCCATCGGGACTGATCCATCCGAACCAGCATTTTGATTTTGTTTCTTTGTTTGTGTGATGCATTTCTTTTTTTCTCCATTCCCTTTTTTATGATGCGCTTACAGTATGTGATTCTCACATACAGCCCGGCCCATCATTTTCCAAAATATTCCGATACATTTTCTGACACGTCCATGCCAACCAGTTTATAACGATCCGCGCCATTCAGCTTGCCATCCTTGATGTGGACGGCATGATGATCGATGCACTCCTCCATGACGTTGCGGACTGTTCTCGCATTGCCAAAATGCTTCCCTTTCTTTTCTTTTACGATCCGGACGCGGAAATGCTCCATCGCTTCCCCATCCACGCATAAGCCTTTCTGATTCACCATATATGAAAAAATATCGCACATCTCATCGACCGTATAATCCGGGAACCTGACATAATCTTTAAATCTTGACGCAAAGCCCGGATTGGAATTGACCAGACGGTTCATTTCATCCGTATAGCCCGCGAGGATCAGGACAAATTTATCCCGGTTATCCTCCATCTGCTTGATCAAGGTCGCGATCGCCGCTTCCCCTGCCGCATCACCGGACAGCAAGGCATACGCTTCATCAATGAACAACACCCCTCCGAATGCCTGGCGGACGACGATCTCTGTTTTTGCGGCGGTATCCGCGGTGGTACTCGCTTTTAAAAAGTTACCGTCTGTTTCCAGGCATTTGTTTTCCTTAATGAACTTATTTTTATATAAAAAGCCGGTCATGATCCTTGCAACGGTCGTCTTACCGGTACCAGGTGATCCAAAGAACATCATATGTCTGGAGGATGCGGTATCCGCCCCCGATTTTTTCTTCTTCTTTTTCTGATTTTCCCGGTCATATTCCATACGCGCAGCCATCATTTTCATCTGCTTTTTGACCGGCTCCATGCCGACAAGTCCATTCATCGCTCCATCCGGATCCTTTTCCCCCGGATGCTGCATCCGTTTTAATGCGCTGCTGCTAACAATCCGCTCCATCTCGGCCAGTTTCTGCTTGTCTACCTGCAGCCGTTCCTTGCGCGACATAGAAGAATAATCTTCCATACCTTTGCGTCGTCCGTATTCATCGTATTCCATGGATTCCATATTCCGGTTAAACGCCCGCTCTAACGGCTTGTTCGCTATTTTTAGGGAAAAACCGATGCCCATCATGATCCATGCGTAAAATGGGATCTCCGGATACCGGTATAAAGCAAGCAGGACTCCGCCGATCATAAGAAGCGGAGATGCCACAAACAAGATTAACAGACATACATTCCTGATATATTTCACACTTTCCCTCCTTAACATCCTGCAATATTTCTGTAGATCCCAAAAAGCACCAAAAGAACTACCACGCACCATGTCAGCCCGTTTAAAAAACGTCCCCGCATCATACGTCCCGTTGTAAGATAATATGTTTGACGGACCAGCCACCATGCCCCCAGAAATGGCAACAGGTAAAATAACAGGATGTTTTCCTTTTTTGCCGCCAGAAGATCTCCGGATAAAATAGCCAGACACATTCTGGTGATCCCGCAGCCAGGGCATTTAAGCCCCGTCCATAAATGAAACAGGCACGGGATACCGACCCCGGTGAGCCGCAGCCAGATATAATAAGCGCCTCCGGTGATACCGCAAAATGCCGGAGGCAGTAAAGTATCTTTTAATCGTTTTTTCATCTGTCATAAAAATTCCCGGCATTTCTGCCGGGAATCCCTTTCCTACTTACATTTCGGAATCGTCATGCTTTTCTTCCAGTGCTTCCGGAGTCTTTTCAGGCTCTGAAACGGAATCAGCAACCGGCGCTCCCGGTTCAGCAGCCAGGCTGTTTAAGTCGCTCTGCAGGATTGCAACCGCAACAATGCCAAGGCCAAAAATGCTTAACAGCAGATAAACCAGTCCACGGCTGGAAGTCGGTGCCCCGTTTGCAGTCTTTGCGGCATCCATATTCTCGCCGGCCTTAAAGAGCCAGTACAGCCAGTAGATACTGCATGTAATCAGACTGAGCAGGAATACGACAACGCCACCCTTCGCATTCTCCTTCTTGCTTACCTTGTTCATATCATTAACAAGGCAGACCTGCCAGTAAATCGCATAGATCCCGCAGGTTACGATGGAGAGGATGATAGCAAGCGCTACGCTTCTTTTCTTGATATCCGTCATTGTTTTCCCCTTTCCGTACTCCGGCTAAGCGCAGTACAATTTTCTCGCTGACAGTATGTCGCATCTTTTTTAAAAACATCCCGCCGATCATTTATTTTGCGGATAACACTTTTTGTTACTCTTTCGCCAGTTCATTCGCCAGGATCTGGTATGCGTCGTTGATTTTCTGCGCATATGCGGCGGAATCAACCTGTCCGTTATCCGGGTGGAACGTTTTTAGGAGCAGGGCGCGCTGTCTTTTTAACTGCTGCAGATCATATTCCTGGCCCAGCATAAAGAGAGATTTTGCCTCATCCAGTTTTTGCATACGGCTTCGCGCCTGCCTTTCCGCTTCCATTTCTTTCTCCATGCGTGTCCTTATCTCCCGTTCCATCTGCGCCATGGCAGCAGCTTTCCATGCGTCGTCCTGTTGTTTTTTCCGCATTGTCATTTCCGCTTCCTGCGCTGCAGATACGACATGCGCAACCATCTGATTATAAACACTGCGGAAGGCCGCCAGATCCGCCGGCTCCGCAAAAGACGCATGGCGTCCGTCAGAAACAGCCAGGACGTTCCCCCGCGCGTGGCGTTTGAGTGTTTCCTCGATCCGGATCTCCCCGGCTTGAAATACAGCCGAGAATAAAACGCTGCACTCGACTGTCTTCGTGCCGGCGTGTACAGTTCCAGGTTCCACGCGGATATCTACCTCCGATAAATCCAGACAGTCATAAAGATCGGACGATGGATATTTCAACTTTCCGTCTTTCGCAAAATCCGTCGCATCCCCTAAATAAACCCATCCGTGATGCTCATCTATTGCCATTCTCCCGTACTGTGCCGTAACCCTGAATGCCGGATATACATGCTCCAATACGTGATCCGCATGTTCATATCCTTCCATGAACAGCCGGTAGTCCAGGTATCGGTACTGCCGGAATGATTTTGGTATTTTCCGAAAGCACGCTTTACAAATCCGTTCTCCACTGTATAATTTTACAGATGAAAAAAGACCTGTCTTTAGTTTGCAATTTGCGCATGGTTCCATAAGCCCCTCCCGATCTTGCAGCATATTTGTCCTCAGTATGTCATATTTCTCCTTCTTTTTGCGTCCAAACGTTTTCCCCGTTTTTATAGAGGGGTGTTCCCGGGGAACACCGTGTGGTTTTACGCAAAAAAAAGAGGTTCCAGGCTGTTATATGCCAGAAACCTCTTGGCTCTTATTTTCTTTTCCTTCTTTTGGGAACCTTTTGGGGCGGTGCCATGATCCGCTTACGCAGCTCAATCAACTTCCGATCCTGCTCTGCCAGTTCCTGCGCCCATTGCCGCAGTTCTGCCTCTATGGCACGGTTCCGGTTTGCGTTTTTGTAGATCAGCTGATGTTCCAATTCCGCCCAGCTATCCATTTCCATGGTACGGATCTGGATCTCGCATTTTTCTTCCACATTCATGCCGTTATGAAAAACATTGACTGTGACAATCAGATGCAGGCTCCGGTATCCGGATTTTTTCGGACGCCGGATGAAATCTTTCTGGTACAGCAATTTAATGCCGGGGCTTTTCTTTAACAGTCCTGCGATCCGGTAAATGTCATCCGTATACATCGTGACGATCCGCACCCCGATCAGATCCGCACAGCAGATCCTTGCCATATCGAATGTCTGCGGCATCCGCTTCTTCTCCAGTTTCCGGCAGATGCTGGCTGGAGATTTCAGCCGGCTGGAGATCGAGCTGATCACTTTCCGGTCTTCCCATGTACCAAGAGAATTCCCGACTGCGGCAGCTGTAGTCTTTACCAGTTCCGAAACATTATGATACAGCACGTCATAGTTCAGTGCTTCCATGTCCGCGCGGATTTCTTCCGCACAGTTCTTTTTTACTCCCATATTCTTTTCCTCTCCTATTCCTTTTCTTTGGTCATATTATCAGTATGCGGATCGTTTTATCCCGGATGCGACGAAAAAAGCGGCGCTTACGCGCCGCTTTCTTATTCCAGATATACTTTTAAATGTTTGACATATTTTGGATTGCGCAACTTGTGCAGGGCTTTCCCCTCGATCTGGCGGACCCGTTCCCGTGTGACAGCCATCACACTTCCAATCTCTTCCAGAGTCATCGGACGTCCGTCATCCAGCCCGAACCGCATGCGGATCACTTCTTTTTCCCTGCCAGTCAGACACGAATCCATACAATGCGTCAGCTCCTCGCGCATATCCATACGCTCAATGATCTCCTCCTGGCCTTTTGTACGCTCATCCGCGACAAAATCTCCAAGGACCGATTCCCCGTCGTTATTTCCTTCCCCACCAATTTTCAAGTCAAGTGATACTAAGTGCATTTTGAATTTCCGCACCTGTTCAACCTTTTCCACCGGGTACCCGGTCTTTTTGGCGATCTGTTTGATGAGTTCATCACCGGAAAACCCTTCTGCCTGAAGATCGCGCTCTGCGATCATGATTCTTTTGACGCTGTCCTGGATATGGACCGGAAGCCGGATTGTACGGCTGTTGTCCGCCAAATCCCTCGTGATGGCCTGCTTGATCCACCAGGTGGCATATGTAGTCACACGGTAGCCCATGTCCACATCATATTTATCGATCGCACGCATCAGACCGATCAGTCCGACCTGTACCAGATCGTCATAATCATTCCCCTGACCGATGTATCTCCCGGCGATTTTTAAAACATAACGCATGTTATGATAAACCAGAGTGTCTTTTGCCTGTTTGTGTTCTTCCGGTGTGCCTGTTTTTAACAGGGTTGCGTAGTGATGTTCTTCTTCCGGCGTCAGGACGGGGATATTCCGGAACGTCCGCGTATAAAAGTCCGTCACATAATCTTCGTCCGAATCCGTATCCAGCTGTTCCAGTTCTTTGTTTGCTTCTTCCTGTTCTTCCTGTGAAAGCTCCACTTTCCCAGGCTCGTCCGCTTCGTCGACCGTATACACTTCGCATTCCGAAAAATCCGAACTACATTCAACCTCCGTTGTATCCAATTGCTCTGTTAATTCCTTGCGCAAATACTGACACCTTCTTTCTTGCTGATCAGTTACAGTATGGCACACCATTCCAATGTGTCCATTTGCGGATAACACTTTTTGGTCATTTCCAATAAAATGTGCAAGGAATGAGCCATCCATTATTTCTTCTGCTCACAAATTGCACGTTTGATGCTGCCAGTAATTGGTTCACATTGATCGCTTGATTCGACGAGGCCAAGTTCATCTACAAAAGCCGGTTCTTTTAACAAACACAGCATATTTTCCACTCCGATATCTTCCAATAACAGGTAATCGCAATCCCACATAATGTATTCATCCAGGATTTGCAGATATTCCGGTGCACGCAAGATATTCCGGATTGTGGTTGTAATTTCGTCCATTAGTTCGCTCATCTCTACACGACTGAGCTCTGAAAGTTCATCCACTTCGCAGGCTTCCATGCACGCGATCGTTTTTGAGCAGGCAATCATTGAATATAATTCTATCATTTCCTCCGCCGTGACGGATGTTTGCCATGATTCATCATCAAACTCAGATACCTCACAAAGTACTTTATACAAAATATATTCACCCAGCAAATCAAAAGTATATTCATAACTTGGATCAGATAACTCGCGGAGCATACCAACTATTCTAAGCTCCCACATTTCATCTGAGACCATAGGGGCATGCAACAACTGATTTTCCTCCAAAAAGTCCATAAGATGCGTCCGGTCCAAACTTATATCATTTTCTGAGATCGTAATCTCGAATACAACCGTAAACGCATTGATAAGCTCCTTTGAAATTGCTTTTTGCAGGGCATTGCCACTTCCACCATTTGGTAATCGATACATTTTTTATTCTCCTTTATTATTTTTGTAAACAGTATACCGTGTGTTAATAGAACCTTGTTTTTGCGGATAACACTTTTTGGTCACATTTAATGGAAATTTGCCAAAATCGCAGGCAAAGCGCCACGAAGATATAACAGCAAAACAAACACAACCAGGGTGAATGCCGCATGAATCAGTTTTTTCGTGATATGCATGACAAGTACCGCAGCCGCGACTCCAAACAGAACCGTAAAGATCTGGAACTGATGCGCTTCATAAAATGCCTGACATACAGGTAAGAATTCCTGAGCTACGGATGAGATTGTTTCCATCATTTTTCTCCTTTTCACTTTCTTCTTCCTTCATTATGTATTACATTTGATAAAACAGACCACCGCAAATGCGGCGGCCTGTGTTTTTTTAGAATTCCGGCAGAAATGCCGACTGAATTCCAAGGCTCAGAAGTTTTTTGTTGAATTCCGCGATCTTACACGTCCGGTACTCCTTGCCGGTTAAAAGATCTTCCGAAAAGCAGTATAAACGGATCGTAGCAAGATCCTTGCAAAGTGCGGCATCCGCACGTCCTGCTTTCAGCGCATTTAACGGGCTTCGTTTGATGCCAAGGCTGTCTTTCCAGAAAGCAGACAGTGCTTTCTCTTCCTTTGCGTCTCCTTTGCATGCATCGATAGCTGCATAAATGCCCTCGACGCTTCCATACTCCTTGAGTAATGGCGTTGCCGCGGAGGAAACATTCCTAACACCCGGGTAGTGGTCGCTGTCATCGCCCTCGATTCCCTTTAAATCCGGGATCTGAGCTGGTGTCACTCCCTTGTCGGCAATCACTGCGGCTTCCGTATATTCCAGGTAATTCTTCAGCCATGGACATATTTCCGTGGTAAAATCTTTCCCGCGGTACAGGTCAAACATCGGTCCCTTTTCTTCCAGATCTTTTGGCGTTGGCAAAAACCAGACGCGCACATCACATGCATCATCCACTAACTGCAGATAATCTTTATCTTTCGTTACGATACGGACCGTCATGTCGTTTTTATGGATATTTGCCAGGGTGCCAGCCAGGTCATCCGCTTCATACGTGTCACTGAGTAGCACTGGAATGCCCACATCTTGTAACAAATTCTGCATGGTTACAAACTGTTGCTTTAGCGGCAGCGGAGTTGCCTCCCTCTGCGCTTTGTATTGCGCAAACATTCCGCGGCGGAACGTATTTCTCGTTTTATCAAAAGCTACAGCCAGATAATCCGGGCGCCAGCCATCGATCAGTCCGTTCATCTGACGCACCATTCCATAAATCGCATTGGTGTAAGTTCCATCAGGTGCGTGCAGGATCTTATGAAAATACTTTTCCTTTTCTTCTTCCGTTTTTGCAAACTTCACTTCATTTGGAAGCACGGCATAGTAAGCTGTGCTAATCATGGCTGATCCATCAAGTATCAGTAATTTTGGTCTCATAATAATTTTCTCCTTTGCTGTTAAACATAATCAGAAGGGTGTTCCCCGGGAACACCCCTTTTGTTTTTTATAAATGCGTCTCGCAGACGTTTTTACCGTTTCTCCACGAAAATCCGATATCCGTGGTATGCATAGCCGTCAGCTTCACTGCATCCTTCTGTGTCCAAGATTGATGCGATAAAATTCTCTAACTCATCGTAATCAAATTGCAGATGTTTTGCAAAACCCGCACTAATGAATCCAATCGCGCTGGAATGTTTTTTTCTCGCAAAACATTCCATAGGAAAAATCTCGTCTTCCGCCAGATGATCCAGGATCCGTCGGATATCCGCTTTCGTCATGCATGCGTTTTCCTCCACTTCTACCAGATACATATCCACTACCCTTTCTTTTCGTTCATTTTCCATTTTTTTACTCCTTTCGCAATGCCTTATCAATAACAACACCTTCAGTATGGCTTACTTAAGTACCGATCCCAGCCCGTTTTTGTACATCGGCTGCTCCGAGACAGATGAGGGGTGTTCCCGGAGAACACCCCAACCGTCAAAAAATATATCTTTTTTGCAACACCCGCGTCTCCATACTGACACTGAATCAAACAAAAGAAGAAATGGAGGCAGAAAAAAAATGAAACAGAAAAAAATCGACAGCCAGTTACAACCTTATGTGACTGAAAATTTACGTGAGCGTGGCATTACGTACCAGTTGGAAGAGTGCGGTGCTTATAGCGTCATCACACTTAATGCGCCGTCAGCTCTCTGGGCGGAAATTGTGCAGGATGCAAAATATCAGCTTCAGACAGAAAAAGGTCAGGATAATTCCTGTTATCTGCCGGTTGTATCAATCCGCACATTCAGGAGTAACAAAGCCATGCGGCATCTGCAGGATGTGTTCGCTACGCATTGTTTTTTCATCAGAGAAGAACAGGCTGAAATCCTGCAGTATTTATACGCATAATCGCTAAGAGAGGAGATTGTCGAAATGGCAAAAGGAATAATCACAGAAGAACAGGTAATTCAGCATATCCGGACTCATATGGATATCTGGTGCAAAAACTACGGGAGCCACGTGTTAGAAAAGCACGTCAATATCCCGGAAAAGACTCTGTTGAGCCGTATAGGTACAACGGAAAATAATCACTTTATTAAAAGTGTCTCGTCATTTTACGACGAGACAGATGGGCGGCAGATCATGGACCTGCTTCAAAGAGCGTTGGAGAGTGAAGCCAAGTACATTGCGAAATGGTGTAATTATAGCAAACGCGCATGGCTCGGTTTGAACTTTTACGGATTGCCAGATGGCATCACCGCCAAAGCGTGTCGGTATGACGCACTCAATCAGGTCTTCCCGGTAAGTCGTTTTGTCATTTTCCTATCCAAGCGGGAGCAGTACCCGTTTTACCTGGAAAATGCATACCCGGTATTCGATCAAGATTAACCACACAGACAAATATAGCAGAAGGCCGGAAATATTTCCGACCTTCTTTTTTGCTTATGATTTTGTTTTGGGTTTCTGACTTGCAGCCCATTCTGCAAACCCTTCCGCTGTCTTATCAGCGTCCTTCTTATCTTTTGCTCCGTGGATTTCTAAATCCAGTTCCTCATAATCAAATGTATTATCAAAAGCCTCAGGCATGCGCTTCATATAAAACCCTCCTTGATGATGGTATTGTAATCATTTTTTCTTTCTAAAGATATTATACGAAATTTTTTGCAAAAATCCAACGCAAGAGAATAATTTTCCCATTTTTTGTTTCCATTGACAGGGAAAAACAAATTGCAAAAAGCGTCTTCAAGACGCTTTTTCTTCGGTATCCACATAAGATGCCATCATCATGCCCATTAACGCGATCACAATCGCCTGTGTGATCGGAACGGAAATATTAACAAAGGAAGCAGCAAAATACGATAAAATCCCCACTGCGCATGCAGATGATATCCCGCTTTTACCAGAACGCAACACCCGTACGCAACATGAAAGTATCCAGACAAAAAGGGCGCAGCATCCGATGAGGCCAGTCGTAATCAGGTATTGCAAAAATTCATTATGTGGAGAGTCAAAGAACACCCCAGTGGACCGGATCATGTCTTCGTATCTGGTTGACCGCATCAGATTGCCAAATGTCTCCAGACCGGTCCCGAAACATTTTTGAAGCTGATTCAAATGTCCGTATTCCTCCAAAGCCGCACGCCAGATATATCCACGATGCGCGCCCCAGGCATCCGTCATGATAAAATACCGTCCGATCATCGGTACAGAGCTAAAATCCCTGCCGGCAAACGCCATAGCGATCAGTCCTGCACCGGTCAGAGCCAAGCAGGCAATCAAGCAATAGAAAATCCGGACGCATAATGATCCGTATTTCCATGAACCATCTTCATGCCGGCTGGACCAGTACATTAAAAACGTCAGACACAGTAGTATGGGGAGAGAGTAATACGAATGAAATTGGCTAAGGTTTAGCAGAATACTGCCGGTCACATCCACCGGAAGATCCGGACATGCTGACAGGGAAAGCCCGGAGCAAGATAGTGCCACAACCACGCATTCCAGCAACATGCAATATGCCTGCAATCCGCCGGATGTACGCCACGACCAATATGGCAAAATTAGAAACAGCATCATAAGTCCTAATGCCGCATTATCCGATCTGCCATAAATCAACGCAAGTACGGAAATCAAAAAAACGGCTGGATACAGGATCCGGGAACTCGTATTATGACAGGATCTGGTGCCATCCGCGCCCTTACGCGGCATTGTCCCGGCAAAAACAGTCATGCCGGCTGATACACCTGCGACCAATAAAATGGCAGCGGTATAGGTATTGATATTCCCGTAGGAAGAAGAGAACATGGTTTGCTGTTCCGGTTTTACGCGGCTAAGCCAGCCGAAGATGTCCATACCGAAAAAATCCGTAATTCCCCATACGGAAGAAATGACACCGCCCAATAAAAACAGATGGATCGGAACCAGATTCATATGCCAGAACCGACTGACACAAAAATACGTAATCCCATATAGGGCCCACATAAGAAGTCCCTGATATCTGCCGTCCGTCCCCCAAAAGACGGCTTTAGCATTCCCCGATAAAGCCATTCCTGCAGTGGCACTGCAAAGAAAGATGAGTAGCAGCCAGTCTGTTTTCATCAGCCGGCATCTTCGCCGGATCACGCCGCGCTCTTCCCTTGGGATGCGACATAAAAGCATAAGCAGAAGTCCGGATAAATAAACACCGGTCACACACAGAAAGAAATTTCGCCGATCCCGTAGAATATGAAAGTAGCAATTTGCACTATAAAACGGGAATATCAGCAGCATCAAAAATAAATACACCTGCGTGATCCGGTGCAGGCTGCGCAGATAAACGTCATGTGCCAGATCACGGTCCTGAAATAAAAAATTATTCAATGTCTTCATGATGACCTCCTTACCTTCAGTATGTTACATAATGTTCGAGGTCACTTTTTGCGGATAACACTTTTTGGTCAAAAATTCGCAAAATTTGCAGTACATTCTCCGCTACAATTGCCGGATCGTCTAACAACCGGTACCTCACAGACACCAGCCTGATTTTTACTTATTTTGAAGCGGCGGCATTCCCATACTGAATGGGTAAAAACAAAGGAAAAGGAAAGGAGGATGACGGATGAAAAATGACGAGTTAGTAAAATGGGGTGACGAGCTATATAGTTACCCTAACCAGCTCGGTGCGATCAAAAGATCGTACCGGTACCTGGTTGGGAGCGGTGCTGGTATGACCGGATTTATCAAGGAATTAGAAGCAATCCCTGATGTCCGGTATAAGCCCGGTCCAAGGGCCAGCTGCGTGCTGTACCGCACCGAGGCAGTGTTTGACTTATTTAAGTCATATACTACCACGGCGAAGGTGCTGGCGGCACGCCGGATTGGAAGTCTGGAAGAATTAGTCTTCCGGATGGAAAGTTCGGAATGCTGATCCGCTCTCCCAGATAAAACTGCAGGCAGATGGATAACTTGCTTCCACCTGCCTGCAGAAAGGCAAACATCGTTTTTCATAACCGGCGGATAACTTGCTTCCGCCGGTTTTTTTCGCCTTTTTTTTGGCTATTCGCGTTCCAGCTCGTCCGTTTCGCGGTTTTCTGCCGCTTCGCCGGTATGAATCTCGTCCATCTGATACTTTTCATACAGATGTTCCATACGAAGCTCGTAAGTCAGCGTATTTTCTTCAATCCCATTTTCACGACATTCTTCTTTCAATGCTTCCAGTTCTCTCATGAACTGTTCGTTCAGTGCAATGGCATTCTCGGCGATCGCGCGCTGTTCCGCCTTTTTGTGTCTGTTGCTATATACAGATTCCAATCCGTTAAAGAACGTATCCATATCACGGATACCGGAATGCTCCGGATCTACTGAGAATACGGACATCAATGCTTCCTTAGACAGTCCACAATCCCGCCCAAGGCTGTACACCTGCATGATGCTTTCCATGTATTCCTTTTTGTAAGCTTTTTCCTCCAGTGCGGCGGCCTTCTCAATCTGTTTGGATGCCTTAATCTGTTCTGCATTCACGCCCATGCTTAAAACATTGATCGCTTCCGTAATCACGGACGGGTAAACCTCGCCATTAAATTCCGCGTAGCCATTTTTAAAGGATTCAAATTCTTTTTTATTTGTTTCATCTGACGCCATTTTTTTGGAACGTTCAAAAAAGTCCGGATCATTTAAGTAGACTTCTACGATTTTTCTCGCATTAGGAGCTGCGATTCCGTTTCCGCGCAATAACTGATAGCAGTTTAAGAGGAGCGTATCGGCTTTCTCGGACACACTGTGCAGGTTTTCTGTTTTCTTACTACGGATATCCGCATCGATCATACCGCGGTCCGTATTCAGCGCCTGGAAGGCTGAGCCCGCTGCAGCCAAATTGCCATGACTGATCTTTTCCAGATACGGAGCAATGCTGCGGCGGAATCCGTCGCGATACGTAAAGACTTTATCCGTTCCCATCGCGCCTGCATTCTCAAGTCCTGTCCCCGCATCTTTTGCCGCCAGCTCCATATTTGCTGCCGTGCGCGCAAAGAGTGGAAGCCCGTCATTGACATAATCTTCATAGTCGGATTCTACCTCATCTGCGAAGGTGCCGCAGTAATGCTCATCGTAGTCTTCCGGGTCTACCCCGTAATCTTCCTTCAACCACTGTTTGAACGCCTTCTTTGCCGACAGGTCAGGCACGGCAAACCCTGACGCGACGATATCTGTTTCATCCTGGTCGACCCATGACATTTCCCATTCGCCGGTCACCTGATTACACCGGTACAACGCCAGGTCATGGTTCACCTCCCATCCGCTGCTTGCAACATATTCTCCTGTTTCATCATCATGCCCAAACCAGTATCCAGGCTGCAGAGTAAAACCATGATAATCTGTATATGACGCAGCGCCGCGATTCTGTTTTAAAATAATCATAACTATCTCCCTTCCCGGCTACGCCGTGTGTGTTTCTTTTTTGCATGCCAACATCAGTATGTAATATTTTCCTAAACCTTACATCAGATTTTCGGCAAAGCCCGTCGGATCAGTTTCACGTGAAACAAAACAGCAAATATTACATAGCAATATGTAAAACGATAAAATAATATATAAAAAGATAAATATTATAACCTATACAACCCTATATCAGCATATACAGTCTCCTTAGAAGCCCTTATGTAAATGCGTCTTCCAGACGGTTTTACAGGAATTGCCGTTTACAAAACGATAAATACTTCTTATAATATATGGTACATAAAGAAAAAACGGAGGCAGTCATGAATAAGCGTTTACCAACTGACCACATTATTACAATCATCAACCAAAAAGGCGGGGTCGGGAAAACATCAAGTTGTACCCTGATGGCAACGCTGCTTGGGTTGGCGGGTTACCAGTGCCTTGTAATCGACAATGATTCCCAGGCAAATACCACGGCGACATTGCTGCCGGACATTGCGTCCGTCACCAAAAGCATTGTTGATATTTTCAGGATGAATACACCGACGGCAGAAGAAGTGGCCGCTTGCATCTACCATACTCCATATCAGGGAGTTGATCTGATCCCATCCAGACCGGAACATCAAAGAACGGATGATTATTTATATTCCCTCCTCGGGCGTAAGGCGATCCACAAATTGCTGAAACGGGCCATTAAGCAGGTGGAAGAACACTATGATTACATCTTGATTGACACGCATCCGGATCTTGGCGGTTCTGTGCAGAATGCACTCTGCTGTAGTGACTACGTTCTGATTCCGGTAAAGCCGGACGGCTATTCTTACCAGGGCGTTACTCCCATTATCAATCAGGTTCTGGACATTGCATCAGATGAAGATTTAAACCCTGAGCTTCAGCTGCTGGGTGTTTTTTTGACTTGTGCAGAACCCAGGAATGCCGCGTACCGCAAATTTTATTCCTATTACCAAAACACATTCGGGGACGATTTTATCCCCGTAAGCGTCCGTCTGGACCGCTCCGTATCCGCCGTATGTAATTTCCTGATCCCACTGCCATACCTGCTCGGTTCATCCGATTACCAGGCTGGCGGCTCCTGGAAAGCAATCTACGACTATATCGAGCTGATGAAATACACGGAGATTATAGGAGATGAAGACTATATCGTGTTACGAACAACTTTTGAGATCCTGGAACGAAATTTGGCGGTACATATACCATCCGGTGCATACGATAATCCGTACATCGCTCACATCACGCCGATATCCGGATTGAGCGATGCGTGCGCTCCATACGAAAACCATCCCTTCATGACGTATTCTGCCATGTTGGATGTCTTAAACCAGCAACAAGAATTATGCAACTGCATCCAGCGCTGCCTGCTCACCGTAGGCGATACAACCAGAAATATTCGGTACTGCTCGGAAGACAGTGCGCTGAGCGAAAAATACTCGTTTGTAAGGATTGCCGCCTTAAAACCGGCACAGGAGGTATAGATATGGGAAAAATCAAAAACCAGTTCAATATGGATCGATTAAACGCAGTATCCGGAGGTGCGATGCCTTCCGCAAAACAAGCGTTATCAGAAAAGAAACAGCTTGACCAAAAGAATGCCTACGAAATCCTTAACATTCCGGTAGATCAGTTGCAGCCCATGTCTTACAACCGGGAAGTGTACGAGATCGACGACCTGGATTTTCTTGGTGCCACCATCAGCCAATATGGCTTGGCTCAGCCCTTAGTCGTCCAACGTCAGCCGGGATCCGACAAATATAACATCGTTGCCGGTGAACGCCGCTACCAGAGTTATTTAAAAAGCAAAGCGGATGGCAAAGCCGCTGGATTATATCCAAACGGGCTTCCATGCCATGTATATCCGGAAAACATGAGTCCGGTGGATATTAAAATTATGCTCTTAATCACCAATGCAACTTCCAGGGCGCGTACTGCCGAAACGCAGAGAAAGGAATTACAGGAATTAGTTGCCCTCTTCAACGAAGCGGAATCGTCTGGAACCAAAATTGGATTTTCTTTAAAAGAGCTGGCCAAAAATCATTTAAAGATTGCAGAACGCCAATATCAGCGCTACATGAGTGCACTGCGTGTCATTCCGGAATTGAAGCAGTTTACAGATGCATCCGACGTCATTTTAGCCGCTGCCATTGGTTCCAAGCCGGAAGACGTGCAAAGGGAAATTTATGCATACATGCAGGAACAACATTGTTCCATCGAAGAGGCGCATGAAGCGGTCAATGAAGAGTACGGAGCGTACAGGCAGCAATTACAAGCGCTTCGTAAACAGGTCCGCACCCTACAACATGAAAAACAACAATGGCTTAACCAAAGCCGTGCGCAGGATACCACGACTCCTGGTAAAGTGGAGGAGGCGAAATCAAATTTGACGCGGTCCACAGAAAACCTGGAGAAAACCAGGAAAGAGTTAGATAAGTTGCAAGCTGATGCCGGAAAGATCATTCACTCTGGCATACAAAAGAGATTGCACGAAAAAGAACCTTCACGCATGGCATCAAACCCAATATCAGCCACAGAAGCTCAGAGCTGTCTTTCCGTTAAGGATGCCATCCGCCAAATGAATGTTGGACTTAATTCAGTTGGATTGCAGATGAAAGCCTGTGACGAGGAATCCATAGAACAACTAAAACTAATTCGTGATCGACTTGATAAGATTATCAACGTTATTGAACCTCAAAACCAATCGATTTTTTGATCAATGAATTTTACTTTTACAGAGCCTTGATTTTACAGGGCTCTTTTTATATACTCACGCAAAATGAGAGCGAAGCTTATTTTTTGAAAGAGATTAAAAAAAATAAAGACATAAAAGAAATCAAAGACATGGCAGCATGAGTTTCCGAAACCTTGATGCCACAAAGGCTCCAAGGAACAGCCATGCGGAAAATCTTCTTGGAAACGGATAAAAAAATCATGCAATGCGTAAAAAAAAAGTGAATTGCAGATAATGGAGCAGAAACGTGGAAAAAAGAAATAAAATGCAGATTTTTTTCCAAGTTATCCACAGGCGTGAGATGCACGATATGGAGATAACCGGACAAAAAACAGCCAGCGCATCACTGAAAAATGGTAGGAGCAGGTACGATGTTTGAGAAAAATGTTATTTGAGGGATTAAGCGTGAAAAGAAAACACGAGAAAAGCCCGCGGTAAGAAGCGCGGGTTATACGAAGGGATTATGCAGTTGCGGTTTTTATCTGACACAGCTCCATGGCGATTGTCCGGATCAGACCGCCAAGGGATTTCTCCTTATCAACAACAAAATGAACCGCATCAGACAGTTTATAATTTTTGTAGTACAAACGGAGCGCATCGATTACGGTATCAATTCCGTAATCCTGGGCGATGGTCAGACAATCATTTTTTACATCGCTCGTAAGATCTAAAAGAGGGAGCATCGTGGTCTGGTGCATCGGGTCGAGACAATCCCACAGATTGATATGATGCTGCCATAAATGACTGGCATTCCAGGAATGGATCATGTTATCTTGATAAATATCCGTATTGATATCACGAATAATGTCATTGATTTCATCGATCTCATGAAAGATTGCCCGTTTTGCCTTAATACGAACCTGCTGTTTGATCTGTTTCGCGTCATAATTCTGCTGTAACTTAATATAAATGGATTTTTTAAGATCCGGATTTACACGCTCGAATAAAGATCCAAAGCTTCCGTCCGCATCACAGGCTGCCTTGATGTCACATAATCTGCTGGATACGGGGAAGCTCATAGCGATCTCATTAAGACCAATGCGCACACGATCAACAATTTTGGACGCGCTAAAAGTCTGTTTGGTTGCAAAAACGATCATTGCGGTCAGCGAAGCACGCAAAACAGCGATGGCTTTGGTTCCTAAGAAAACCCGCAGCAAGTCCTGATTGCAAATGAAATAGCCCTTGCCGCCTTCACCACGACGCTTATACATATCACCGATGTTTAAAATCTGCACGGAAACATATCCAGATTCTGGACGCCCGGTCACCTGAATAAAATTGCCCTGCTCCAGGATATCAAGGGAGCGATATACTGTTTTGGGTGTGCAGGATAACTGCTCTGCCAGATCTTTGACAGACAACAAATCTGTCAGGCCAGAATTGGAATTCGCATGAAACTGCAGAATAAGATAAAGATTTATCTGAGCGACCAAATATCGTTCATGTGCATCTTCAGCTTTTTGAATCACGCATTCTCTGCCAACAAGCTCAAGCCCGAGCATTTTTGCTATTGCTGCATTCGATATATTGGTGAACGTTTTCATGCGAATTCCTCCTTTCTTTTCAATGTATCAACAGTTTATCCCAACAATTTTGATTTGTAAATACTGCCAAAAATCGACTCATATTTCCCGAATTGCTCTAAAAGTCCACGTTTTTAGCGACAAAAATGGGGTTTTGTTTCGAAAGTCCACGTTTTTAGCGACAAATTTATCGTTTGAGCGGGCGCTGCCCTTGAAATCGAATTTGAAAAAAAATTAATTTCGGCACATTTACGAACGAATCCCCAAAAAGCCAGTTTTTGATCTGAACCAACATCCGAATTGCGCTAAAAGTCCACATTTTCAGCGACAAAAATGGAAATTTATCGTTTAGACAATCCCGCCGGGATCATAGCCAGGAAGCACCCAATATCAAAAACAGGCGCGAACAATCGTTTTGCTCTAAAAGTCCACGTTTTTAGCGACAAAAATGGGGTTTTGTTCCAAAAGTCCACGTTTTCAGCGACAAAAATAGCCGCAGAACGAACGGATGGTATACGAACAAATATTCGCCTAACAATCGTTTTGCTCTAAAAGTCCACATTTTTAGCGACAAAATTGGGTGTACAAGTCCAGAATTTAAGCGGTATTGTGCAATTTGCACAATACTACGTTTGATAACGAGTGATTATCACTAAATATCACGAATCATCATCCCCCCCATCTACGTTTCCGTGTGCCAGCTGAACCACAACCTGTCTACTGAATATGTAATCCGAATTCCCTTTCCGGAATTTTTATGTGATCCAAAATTCAGGGCACGATATGCGGTACATCCCTTAGCGTAGAGCAGGTTCTTCCAAACGCAACAGTTTGGCGCTATTGATTCCAAGACAAATGATATGAGTTTTCTAAGTTCTTCCGTAAACCGGATAAAATCATATTGTTCGATATAGGTTAAGTCGGCCTAACTGAGAATGCTTCAAATTGTTCCAAAAGTCCACGTTTTTAGCGACAAAAATACAGGCAGAATTTACCGGGCCACATCGAACAATCTATGGTATATCGGTATCGTAAGAAAGAATTGCGCTAAAAGTCCACGTTTTTGGCGACAAAAATGGACGCAAACGATAAAACTCACGAAAATCCCCATAAATCCGTATGGCCAATGGCCCATATTGCGAACCTCTATCGGAATTGCTCCAAAAGTCCACGTTTTTGGCGACAAAAATACAGGCAGAATTTACCGGGCCACATCGAACAATCTATGGTATATCGGTATCGTAAGAAAGAATTGCGCTAAAAGTCCACGTTTTTGGCGACAAAAATGGACGCAAACGATAAAACTCACGAAAATCCCGATAAAACCGTATGGTCAATGACCCGTATCACGAACCTCTATCGGAATTGCTTTAAAAGTCCACATTTTTAGCGACAAAAATATAGATGGAATTATGCCGATTAAATCCGATGGATTATGGTATACAAGCATCCTAATAAAAAATTGCTCCAAAAGTCCACATTTTCAGCGACAAAAATGGACGTAAACAATAAAAACCATGAAAGTCCGACGGATCCATGGGGAAATCAATCCGTCTCATCGACATGTTCCCGAATTGCTCCAAAAGTCCATGTTTTTAGCGACAAAAATACAGGCAGAATTTACCGGGCCACATCGAACAAACTATGATATATCGATATCGCAAGAAAGAATTGCGCTAAAAGTCCGCGTTTTTAGCGACAAAAATGAACACAAACGATAAAACTCACGAAAATCCCGATAAAACCGTATGGTCAATGGCCCATATCGCGAACCTCTATCGGAATTGCTCCGAAAGTCCACATTTTTAGCGACAAAAATATAGGTGAAATTATGCCGATTAAATTCGACGGATTATGACATACAAGAATCCTAAGAAAAAATTGCTTCAAAAGTCCGCATTTTCAGCGACAAAAATGAGCCAAAACGATAATCAATGGCAAATAAGCCAAAAAGTGTTATCCGCAAAAATCGCACCCATACACATCGCACATATTGCTAAATATAAAGCTGCAACGCATGCTTCTGCCTTGACGGAACGCGTCGGCTTCGTATAAAATAGCGACAGGGCAATATAATAATAGAAAGCGAGGAGTGAGGAGTGGAAGACAAATTCTTAACCGAAGGTATTTTAAACCAGTTTGTTAAGACGATCAGCGAGGACATCCCGATTTTGCTGGCAAGCTTGTGCAAGGATTATTTCTGCATAGATGATGAAGTCACGAAAATCGTCGAAGACCATTTGCTGGAACGCATCTATCTGACAGACTCTACCTATTACGAAAAAATCAAAACACCGGAACAAAATGTCATGAAGGCATTAGAAAAAAAACGACGTTATCAGTTGAAACGTCTGTTCGAGGATCTTGACCACGACCAAGAGAAGGCGTTAAGTGGAAATCCGACCACGAGCCTTGGATCTCCGTACAGTCAGTTTACTCTGATGATCATGTGCGATGCGACTGGTATGACCACAGCAGAAAGTGTTGAGATCGTCGCATCCAAAATTGAAGCATTCCGCAAACTGGTAAGCGATCAGGATTACGGAAAAAAGTCTCAGACGCAGATAGAATTCCACGGCTTTTACGAATACCCATACTTCACGTTGTTGTCGGCTGATAATCGTCGGAAAGCTGAAAAATTCCTGCGCATCGACCTTGAGGAATTTATTTTGTGTTGCTCTACATCTCCGAAATACAATCAATACGTTTCTTATCCGGCGGACAGCGTTGGACGTGGGTTTTACGGCGAAGTCATTCGCAGCAAAAAAGAAGATACAGAATATGAAGTTGTAACATCCCAGTATTTACGGGACACGTTTTTCCCGGATGAGCAGGGAATTAACCACGTAAAAATTCTCTCTAAAAAGCCGTGGGACTTAAAAGATATGGATCTGTTCGGGTATCTCTGCACAAAGGGTGTGACTGAGCTTTTAAGAAGCGGCATTGGAGGAAAACCAACTCTGGAAGTTAAAGGCACGATTAGAGAACTCTGTAAAGTGGTTTCACCGGAAGCAAAGTCGTACGGACAGAAATCATATACCTTAGTCCAAGCCCGCCTCGGAAACATGATCGATACAAAACTGGAAGCAATCACAGCGGACGGGAGACAGATTATTCAACAGCTTTTTGACCGCGTTATCATAGACAACCCCGCACACCAAAAAACGGAAACCTCGAAACGCGAAAAACAGGGCGGTTATTACACGCTCCGAATCGGATGGAGTTTAACTGAGGATATCTTATCGCATCGACTATCTACGGTTATTAAAGCGCGCATCTCCGAATTAAAAAACCCAGTCAGTGTGATACTTTATGCACCACTCAAAAAGGATCGCGCCGTAGACCTGTGTATGTGTAATCGCAATAGCCATGAATATTCCATCATTGACTTGATGCTCCTGTACCGGCTGGATGCAAGACGTAAAGCAACCAGGATTGAGAAATTTTCAGAAGTCTTCGAGGAAATGAAATCGAAAAAACTTCTAATCAAAGATTACACAGTGGTGAATTCTAAATTCATCATCACATGGATGCCGCTCAGTCTGGAGGAGAAAAATGATATCCGGGTTCTACAAAAGGGATCAGATGCGGTCATTGATGTAACTGCGACCGAAACACCCATTGAAACAGAAAAGAAGATTAAGAATAAGAAAGCGACCTGAGAGAGGCCGGAGCCAATCAAGCTCCGGTCTTTTTTGCACCAAAAAGTGTTATCCGCAAAACCAGATGATTTCGCAAAACTGTCACATACTGTAAAAAAATGAAAGGGAGGTTAATCACATGCCATTGTTCTTCTTTCCGCGAAAAAAAGAAATAACGGATCACACTGGGGACACATTAAAGAACTCTGGAAATAATGTCATGCGCAAAGAACTGTTCGTGCAGGATACTCTTGCAATGTATACCGTGCGGTTTCTGCCAGAGCAACCGGCAAATTACAAACCGTGCGGAAATAGTCCGGAAGCCGGACTAAAGGTGCTGACCGGGGTATTTCTTGGTTCCTGCATGGCGTCCGATGACATTGGTAAAAAAAATCGGGAGCAAAAACATGCAGTAAAATGCAATAATAGCAATATCCATGCACTTGCTGTCTGGATGGCCCTAAAAGAGTTGAAACGAAAGAATGCGTCAGTCGATATGCTGCCTGATATCTGCAGTCAAACCGTTAAAAAATGCAGCAAAAAATATCATGTTCTCTGTGACAGTGCTTCCGGTTTTGACAGTGCGTTGGCGATTGGTGGATGCGTAGCCGGAGCATTTTCTGATGATCCGAAAGAAGTGATCCGGATGGCTGCTATGAGTTCCTATCATCCGTCCTGGCATCCGGAGGGAATGCGCGGCAGCATCGTTTCGGCTGTGTGCGTGTGGATGGCGCTCCATCAAGCTACAATCGAAGAGATCACACGATATGCCTGTAATCATTACGGAAAAGACACCGCACCGGTGGAATACTGTTTTTCGCATGGTCGTATTACCGTCGACATGACCATGGATGATCTGCTCGGAACTCCATCTTATCAGCTTACGGATAACAGTTGCATCATTGTTGTTCCGGAAGCGTTGTTTAACCTGATTCATTCTGACCGGTTCACATCCGCAATCCGCACCGCGCAAACATATCCGTGCGACAAACAAAGCGTACCGTCATTAACGGGAGCATTAGCCGGAGCGTTGTACAATGGTGTTCCCGGGGAACTCCTTAAAAAATATAAAGATCATTTTCCGGTCGAATTGCGAGCCAGACTCACGCCATAACAAAAAATACGACCCCGGCATAAGGCTGCCGGAGTCATAAGTCAACAGAAAATTTGCATTTTGATCATCTCGAAAAGCCAGGTGGAAAAAGTAGTCTCCTGGTTTTTCTGTTCTTCGGACACTTCCGTCTGGAACATGCGGTAAGCTTTCCGCATGCTGATTCGTTCTGGTCTCCCATTTTCGTAATAAAGGAATCCGTTTCTCATTTCGCCTGACTCCTTCCCGTTCGCATAGTGCCTGCCTGCGCTTCCTGTTTGGTTAACCATTCCTGCTTTTTTAAGTAGACCGCCCGCAGTTTATCGCAAATCTGTATTTTGTTTTCCAGACTGCGTCGCATTTTCTGATAAACGGAATCATCGAACCGATCACCCAGGTAGTCATAAACCATTGCAGCATACGGAGCCAGTCTGTTGCCGCATGCACGGTATAGTTTTTGGTACTTCCGGGTCATTTCCTCTGCTCTTGCAATAATCAAAGAACAATAAAGCTGTGGATCTTGCTCATACAGTCCACAAAAGCTGACTATCTTTTCACCGTCCGGTGTATCGATCTGCATGCCAGTGTTCGTAACTGCTAATGCGTCTGTTTCTTCTTGGCTCAGCCATACTGCGGATTTTTTTGATGTTTCCCCGATTGGGGTTGGCACAATTCCGTAAAATTTCAAGATCCCGGCGCAGGCATCCTCATAGTTTAAGGAATTCTGAATCCGGAATAGTTCTACTTTGTTTGCCGACAGTCCGCAGCTCCAGCATTTCCAATACTCCCCATCTCTGGAAGTCATGCCGGAACCATTTTTACCGGAACCAGATCCGCAGTTGGGACAGATATAACTTTTTCTGTTTCTCGCCAACGGCAAAAACCCGGGTTCCAGATACCGGATCGCTGTCATATCATATTTTGTCATCACACATTTTCTCCTTTCGCAATTTCTTATCGTTTTGCCTACAGTATGGATTCCAGTACCACGAATTTCGGGCTCAAAAATTCAAGACTAAAAACCCAGTCAAGTTGCTTCGGAAGTTTATATTACGTATTAGAGTGTCGCAAATATTTTATACGTGGCCAAGAACCTCGGTAGAATAACAGTTTACAGACAGTAAAATGACTTCGGAAGTTTATATTACGTATTAGAGTGTCGCAAGTGCTTTGCGGAATTTTTAAATGAGGTAAAAAAAAGAGGGTTAAAAATCGGAAAAAAAAGCTTTTTCGCTCTCTCCGATTTTCGTGGGTAGCGGATGAGATTTTCTGTTTGTGAAGGAAACAATCTGGATTGAAGAAACATAAAAAAATGAAAATAACAGGATATCAAAGACGCGAAGATAAATTCATTCTCTTTTATCGCGTTCTTAGGTAGCGGCAGATGCTTTCGTTTGGACGTGAGCCTGTAAAATAGTGTCTGCATAAGAAACCGTCCTACGCACCCTGCCCCCTTCCCACCGCAAAATCCCGGCAATCCCATAAAATCCCGATAAAAATCACGAAAATTAACCGGTCGTACCGCCCTACGTTTTAGTTGAAAAGCCCTTATCCCATAAGGAACCGGAGGAAAATGCAGAAAGAAATCCCGAAAAGAATACCGATATATGTCCGATCCATCAAAGTGATAGAGGAAAGACGTTCGGTCGTACCTTTGAAGCCCCGCCGACGCAAATTCCCGTCCTTCGGCTCTGGGAAAATAGCCGGTTCCGATGTCAGAGAGGGTAGTACAGTTATACGTCCCTCTGTGATTTCTCTTTCCCTCCTTTTTCGCTGCCACTTAACGATATCCGCGTATCGAAGCCATAGAAAAGAGTACGTATTTCGGCCTTTTCCGGCGGAAAACACCACAAATTCCCCACATCTGCAAAAAAGAAGAAAAAAGATGCAGAAAAAAGAAAAGAAAGCCCGCCTGATACCCTTGCGGATAAGATAAAGTGGCACCCTTAAGGGTGACGCAAAAAGACGTCCTCCGGTACTCCTTGCGGATAAGATAAAGTGGCACCCTTAAGGGTGACGCAAAAAGACGTCCTCC